>TARA_R110002073_G_scaffold241497_5_pt1 | contig 58494 bp, 45 predicted proteins | sample TARA_R110002073 | Tara Oceans TARA_R110002073 (sample SAMEA4397174) | marine metagenome | biome: Polar Biome; feature: [DCM] deep chlorophyll maximum layer (ENVO:01000326); material: water (ENVO:00002006), including particulate matter (ENVO:01000060) such as... | depth 40 m
GCTGGAAACTAAGCTAGAAAAAAAACTCGCGAGAACAAGAAGAGACGAAACAGTTTCGTCTCTTCACACCAGCTCGGAGAGCTGGAAACTAAGCTCGCAAAAGCTGAAAAAAAGCTGAAAAAAAGCTGAAAAAAAGCTGAAAAAAAGCTGAAAACTAAGCTAGAAAAAAGCTCGCGAGAACAAGAAGAGACGAAACACTTTCGTCTCTTCACACCAGCTCGGAGAGCTGGAAACTAAGCTCGCAAGAGCTGAAAACTAACCTAGTCGACCTGCCCGGCGTAGATGAAGCGCTGCACATAGTCGTCGGTGGCGCTTCGCACGTGTTCGGGGCTGCCGTACGCGGCGATCTCGCCGTGATGCAGCAGCGCAACGGTATCGGCGATGCGAAAGGTCGAAGCCATATCGTGGCTAATCACAATGCTTGTGATATCGAACTCCTGCTGCACCTGATGGATCATGTCATCGACCCCTCGGGTTCGAATCGGGTCCTGCCCTGTCGTCGGCTCATCGTAGATCATGATCTCGGGCTTCATGATGAGCGCTCTTGCCAAGCCAACCCGCTTCTTCTGCCCCTCAGAGATTTCCCCAGGCATTCGATTGCGCAATTCGGAAATTTGCAGCCGCTCCAACAGGTCGTCCACCTGCTCGCGGATTTCCTTCTTTGGCGTGTTGGTGCGCTCTTCAAGTGGAAACGCCACATTGCCAGCAACACTTAACCAGTCGAGCAAGGCGGCGTGCTGAAAGAGCATTCCAAAGCGACTGCGAACCTTGTCCATGGCGCGGCTATCGAAGGGAACGATGTCTTCGCCGAAAACCCGAATCTCACCCGAGGTTGGCTTAAAGAGCCCCATGATGTGCTTGACGATCACCGACTTGCCAGAGCCACTGCCACCGATGAGAACTGTGATCTGGCCTGGGTAGATTTTGAGATCCACGCCCTTAAGGACGTGATGCGTGCCAAATTTCTTGTGCAGATTTACCAGCTCGACAATAGGGTTCTTAAGCGCCACAACCTCGGTCACGTCTTCTTCTTCTTCGACCTCCACCGCAGCACCGCGCTGGAGCCGGGATGTGCGAGAACCTTCGTGGAAGGCCCGAACCGGTGGCAAATCGCAATCGAGAAACTCCTGATAGGTGCCCTCAGAAATTATCTTACCTTCGTGCAAAAAGGCCACTCGGTCGGCGAGTCGCTTTGTACTGGCCATATCGTGACTAATAATCGCCGAGGTAATCTGATAGCTCTTCTTTGCCAAGAGGATCATCTGATCGACCTTCTCGATCATGATCGGATCAAGCCCGGTTGTTGGCTCGTCAAAGAGCACAACTTCGGGGTTGGCAATGAGTGCCCTAGCAAGGCTAACTCGCTTGCGCATTCCGCCAGAGAGTTCGGCGGGCAAAGACGCGCCAAATCCCGCTAGGCCAAGAACTTCCAAAAGCTCGCTCACGAGGACCATGATTTCCTTGCGGGGCATCTTGGTGTTTTCGAGCAGTGTGAATCCAACGTTGTCTTCGACCGTCAGAGAATCGAGCAAGGCGTAGTTTTGAAAGAGCATGCTCATGCGCTTGCGCACCTCGATAAGCTCGACCGCGGAAAGCTCGTCGACGTCCTGGCCGAAGATCACAACCTTGCCCGAATCTGGACGCAGGAGCCCCATCATGAGCTTGAGCAAAACCGACTTGCCCGAACCGCTGCGCCCAACAATCACCGTCGTCTTGCCCGGCACAATTTTTAGGCTCAAGCCGCTGATAACTTTGTTGGCTCCAAACGCCTTGTGCACATCGATGAGTTCAATCGCGGGCTTGCTCTCGTCAAGCGGCCAGCGTTTTGAACCGGGAAGAAGCCGGTTCTCTCGTTCGGCGGGCTGGGTCGGGCTCGTCATCGTCTCGGGCATTGTGTCACGAATCTGCAGGCGATAATTTCATCGACCTTGGGCACCTTGATAGCATTGCCCATGGCGAGCGACGACTCCATCTACCACCTTGTCGAAGACGGCCCGTGGAAAGCTGATGCGGCGTATTCTCCAGCAAGCCTCCAGGCCGAGGGCTTTATTCACTTGAGCACACGAGGGCAATTGCTCGGCACTCTCGAGCGCTTCTTCGGGCACACGCAAACCATGCTGCTCATCGAAGTGAATCCGGCGTTGTTGGATGCAGAGCTGCGCTACGAGGCGGCAGATGGCGCGCAGTTTCCGCACCTCTACGGGCCGCTCAACCCCGAGGCCGTGGTGGCAGTCCATGCAGTCGAACGCGGCGCTGATGGCGTCTACGCGCTTCCTATTGCGAACTGAGCTGCTCTGCCAAGACTCGGCAACTGTGTCATGGTTGCGCTCGTGGCCGAGCTTGAAGAAATCGCCGAACTGCTTCGCGGACGCCGGGTCGCTGTCTTGTCGGGCGCTGGCATAAGCACCGACTCTGGCATTCCCGACTACCGCGGCGAAGGCACCCGAGCCCGCACCCGGAGCCCGATTCAATTCCGTCAATTCATCGACGACGCAAGTCACCGCCAACGCTACTGGGCGCGCAGCACTGTTGGCTGGCCACGCTTTCGCGACACTCGTGCAAACACCGCACATCGCGCACTGGCGAAACTCGAAGAGTCGGGAGCCATCACCGGGCTCATTACCCAGAACGTCGACCGCTTGCATCACGATGCAGGCTCGAAGCGCATTGTCGAGTTGCACGGTGCACTCGCCGAGGTTCGGTGCCTTGGCTGCCAGACAATTGTGCACAGAGACGCCTACCAAGAGCGATTGCTGGACGCGAACCCAGGCTGGGCCACGGCAACTGCGGCGCCGGCTCCCGATGGCGATGCCGATCTTGAAGACCCGCGAATTGCGAATTTCTCTGTGCCGCCCTGTGAGTCGTGCGATGGAATTCTTAAACCCAATGTCGTCTTCTTCGGCGAGAGTGTTCCCCGGGAAGTGGTTGCTGCCGCGTGGGCGCTGTACGAGGAGAGTGACATCTTACTCGTGGTCGGAAGCTCGCTCGCTGTGTATTCCGGATACCGCTTCGTTCGTCGGGCTACCCAAGACGGCAAGCCAACCGTGCTTATCAATATTGGCGAGTCCCGAGGCGATGACGAAGCGACGATTCGCTGGAGTGCCCCGCTTGGAGAAACCCTTCCCACCCTCGCTTCTGTGCTTTTGGCCGGCTAGAAGCTACTTGGGATCGGGCTCTGCGAAGTAGATGCCCAGACCATTGGTGCTGCCTGCAAAGAGGCCAAGTGGCGTTGCTGTCATGGCAGCGCTGCAGAAGCCATCGCGTCGCGCAAAGGGCTTGCCCGGTGGCGCTGCCAGCACCTCGCTGCTTGCGCCATCGGCACCAAGCCGAAAGAGCCCGGCATCGGCAAGCACAAGCGCCGAACCCGCTGCCGCCAACACATCGTGAGGCTCGCCAATTTTTGCACCGAGAGCGACTTCAGAAAAACTCCTACCATCGTTGCTTCGAAAGAGTGAGCTGAGCCCTCGCCTTCGCGTATCGCCAGCAATCCAATACAGCGACTCGGCATCGCTGGCAAAGTGCCGAGTTTTCCAGCCACCGCGCTTGGTCACTCGCCCAAGCACAAGCTCCGTTGCAGCCAGGCTGGGATCGCCATCGACAACGCCGAGGTCCCATTGCATGCGCTTCTCATTGTTTTGAAAGCCGACGTAGAGCCGGCCGCGAAAGCGATGCATAAACGTCGCTCGCACGACGCCCGACTTGGTATCGATGCCCGGAAAGAAGCGTGGCCAAAGCTCGCCCGACTCGCCTTGCACAAAGAGCCCACCCGGATAGCGCGACCTAGCCCCGGGAGGAGCGAGTGTTCCTCCGGATGCCACCAGATGCCCTTGGTACTTCGTGATATCGAAAACGTGAAACGCCAAGGGAACAATCAAGGTTTGCGCGGGTGGCAAGTCGCCATCGCGCAGTGGGCCAAAGCCCTCACGATCCGCCACAAAGACGTAGCCCTCGAGCGGTGCGTCGGAGATTCCAAAGCCGCCAAAGTTTGGAGCGTCGGCGTCGGTGGCGTAGAGCGCATCTCCCAGCACTCGAAGTCGGCTAATGCCCTGCCCGCCTCGCTCGTGAGTCACGCCAGCCGCACCACCGCGATCCCAGTTAAATTCCAGCTTCCAACCGCGACGCGGATTCCACGAGTAGATTCTCGCGCCGTCGGTCGAAATGGTTTTGTTTCCAAAACTTACCCATATCGAATCGTCAAACCATGCGAGGTCGCAAACCATGGGATGGGCGCCTGGCGGTGGTTCGATCGATTTCCACGAACGCAGCGCCGCGTGCACCAAGAAGTTGGTGGTTGCAGCGCTACTGCCGTCATCCTCCCCGGGAAACGCGTTTGCCACCGCAGGCGCTGTGAGTTGCTCGACTAGGGTTTTCCAAACCGACGGAGCGTTGGATGCGGTGCGCACCGGCGCTGCAAGGTCCTTGGGCCCTGCAAGATCTCGACTCGATGCACACGAGACGATAAGAGAAATTGCAATCGTTAGAAGAGACTGCCGCCAGGCCATGGGCGACGGTACCACCAAACGCGTTTGTACTTGGTCGGCTCCTAGGGCCACAGCTTGTCGAGAAATGCGTCGAGCGACTCCTGAGTTTTGGCTCGCGGAAGCTTCGCAATCATGCCGTCTAGAGGACCAAAGGTCTCCATTCGAACTGGCAGCGTATCCACTTCTGCGACTTCCAATACGGTCGCAGCACGGTCGCCGGCAGCGCCGATTTCGATCGCGTCTTTCGAGCCCTCCACGTCCACTTCAAACATGGGAATCTCATCAATGATGTGGTCAATGGCATCGATGGTGGCCAGCCTTCGCACCCCTTTTGGCACGGCAATTCGAGCGGGCGCTAAAATCTCGACCTCGGGCGCAGCCGCGGCGGGTGCAGCAGCGGCGGGTGCAGCAGCGGCGGGTGGTGCAGTGGGTGCCACCGGCGCAGTCGCAGTCGGAGTCGCCAGCTTTTCCTCGAGATGAGCTTCGAGCGAATCTAAGATCTTTGAGACGACCGATGGAGACTCTGCCGAGGGATACTGCTGAACACGCATGCCGTACTGCTCTCGCAACAGGGTTTCAAATCGCGGCTTTTCACTTGGCGCAATTTCACTGGACTCCAGAACTTCGAAGCCGCTCTCGGCCAGACACTGCACCAACTCTCGCTGCCGATCTAGACCTAGGTGAAACTCTGAGAAGCACAGACGGAGCAACATGGCATCGCGCTCGTCGCTGTAGTGCAACTCGACGCAGTCGAGGGTATTGTGATGTAGGCGATACAGCGGGCTCACCATTTGCCGCAGCCTGTGCATCACATTCTGAACCGGCGAGGTAAGCAGACACACTTCATAGCTCGCGAGCATCATGCCGAGAAGTACAGCAGGACTTGTGCCAGCGCCGAAGTGCCTCAAAATGCAGCGGCCTACAAGGTGCGCAGCGCTCTTCGATGAGACCTCGGACCTCCACTCCAGGGGGAAATCGCCCCCACTGCGCGACCTCCGCGCAAGCGAGGCGAATGCTCGTTACACTCCGTAGACACCTCCTATGATGCTAAATCGCAGCCTCCCAATCGCCCTCCTGTTTGTTCTCGGTTCTTGCTCGGCAAAGGACGAGACCACACAGCCCCAGATGCCGGCGCCGCCGCCAAACGAGGCTCCAAGCATTGATGCGAGCGCAGCAACGCCCGAGCCCAGCCCGCCAACTCCCGACGCCAGCGAGCCGACGGCCAGCGTTACCGAACTCAAAGCCACGGTTGCATCGGTGCAGCTACAGGAAGATTGCCCAGACGCGGCGGTGCCCGCCAGCCCAGCGTCGCGAGCGGTGCCCGCTACTCCTGCGAGACGCGCTCCATCCTTTGCCCCCGGCCCAATGCCGTGCATCCAATCGAGAATTCAGATCGCATTTACCGCAGTAGCGTCGTCTGAGGTTCGCATTGCTATCAAGGCTGCGCGACTGCTCGCGGAAGATGGAACAACTCTTAGCGACGTCGCGATACGCGCTCCTTCACTGTGGAGCAAGAACGGATATACCTCTTGGGACGAAGTCGTCGCAGCCGGTGCCACAATCCAAGCGAGCTACAAAATTGCGCCACCAGATTGGCGAAAGGTGGAGGCAGCTACTGGCAAGACAAGCTTTGGGCAAACCTTCCTTTTCGAAATTGCCATCGACGTAGTTGGCAAAACGCTTACAATTCGCTCAAACCCGTTTACCCGGCAACAACCCACAGCCATTCCCACCTAACGATGGCAAACAAGACACCACGAACCAACTACCCTTCGCACGAAGAGCTCTATGTGCAGCGACGCACCGAGGGCGCCTTCGCTATGAGCGCCAACAACCGTGCGCAGCCCTCAAGACTAGGCTAAGCGCTTAACGCTGCTACCCAAGAATCCCTATGAGCAAATCGAATCTCTTCCAACAAACGCTAGAAACCCAATCGGAGCGAAGTTACGCCCTCATGCGAATCGTCGTTGGGCTGCTCTTTGCCTTTCACGGCATGCAGAAAATCTTGGGCGTGCTTTCAAGCCATCAGCCCGAGGTCATGTCGCAGATATGGATTGGCGGGCTTATCGAACTCGTCACCGGTATCTTGGTGGCGGTTGGGCTATTCACCCGCGCAAGTGCATTTCTGGCAAGCGGGACAATGGCTGTGGCGTATACGCAATTTCACTGGAAGTTCGCGTTTGACGAGCGCTTTTTCCCCAGCGTGAACAAAGGTGAAATGGCAGTGCTCTACTGTTTCATTCTTCTCGTCATCGCCACCAAAGGCGCAGGCATCTGGAGCTTGGAGAGCCTAAGGCGCACTCGCTAAACCGGCGATACGGCCCTGTTGGTTCGCTCTAGAGACTCGTCCTAAAACAGCGCCAAGATCGCGAGCGAGGTACCTAGGGTCGGAACCGTGACGATGACGCCGATCTTGACGAACTGCCGGAGCCCGATTTCGATTCCGTGACGCCTTAGCATCTCTAGCCACAGGAGCCCGGCGAGAGAACCCATTGGCAACAGCCGCGGTCCCAAGTCGCCGCCGATAAGCGCGGCGAGAACGCCCCTTGTCTCGGCGGACGTTTCCGCAAGGGCCATCATGTTGATGTGTGACATGGGATGGTTGTTTAGAACCGCCGAGCCAACTGCCGAGACCGCGCCTACAGTGGCGATGCCAGCATCGGCGTAGAGCCCCGTGAGCCTGTCGACCAAGCCAACCTCGAAGAGCCCCATCGACAAAATCAAGACGCCCATGAGAAAGGCGAGAGTTTCCCAAGAGACTCCTTGCCAAGCGATTTGCAGGGGATTGTCCTGGGTGTGCCCACGAGCGAGAATCAGCGCTAGAAGTGCCCCACAGCAGGCTACAGCCCAAACTGGGCCGCCAATGTAACCAACAACAGAGTAAGCGATCAGAACTCCACCGAGTAAGAGCATCATTAGACGCTGGCCTGGAGTTGCCGGCCGAGTCTCGGAAGCGTCGGACTCGAGCACAACTGCGAGCTCGTCTTTAAAGAGCCGACGCAAAATTGCAAAGCCGAGCACCCAACCGGCGAGCGCAATCGGAAACATGTGCAAGGCGTACTCGTTAAAGCCAACTCCAGTGAACTCGGCGACCACCATGTTCATGGGGTTTGAGACGGGAAAGGCGGCAACGCCAGCAGACATGAAGACCGCGAAAGCGAATGGCACAACCATCTGCGGACGATCGGGAAAGCGTCGTCGTATCAAGCCCACTACGAGAGGAGTGAGCAAGAGAATGGCGGCATCGTTGTTTAGAATTGCCGAGGTTAAAACGCCAAGCCCAAAGACCAGCGTAAACATCTGGCTTGTGGTCTGCGCTCGGGCCTCCACTTGCGAAGCCCACCAACCAAGTAAGCCCACGCGAAGCGCAACTTCGGTCATCACCATGATAGCGGCGATGGCAACGAAGGGACTCCACAGATTTGTCGCCGCACGCACCCAGTGTTCGGGGCGAACGATGCCGAGCATCAGCATCACAAGCACACCCGCAAAGGCAGCCATGGCTGGCGTAATACGGAAGTGTGGCGTGACTTGCGGTCGTGTAACAACAAGCCCAAGAGTTGTTGCAACGACGGAGTAAGCTACGACCTCCATGAAGCACGAGTATAGGTCACATTTGCCGTGTATTTGGAGAAAGAGCCTCGATATCGGCACCTAGGTGCCAAGCAAAGGCAAGCAAGCAACAAGTCATGATCTCCTCTCAATGCATTCGACGCAAAAAAGCCACCAAGCGTTTGCTCGGTGGCTTTGCTACAACGCGCTGTTAAAAGCGAGTTTGCGGGACTATGGCGCGACAGAAGGTGCGTTGATGCGAGTACCGCTGAATGGGTTTGAACCATCAGCTAGTGGACCCATCGAACCGAGGTAATCCATCGTGCCACTCCAGTTGCCGCGAGTCATTTCGTCGGCAAGGAGGTCGCCACTTGGGTCGCGCATTCGAGTCTTGCCCTCAATCACAAGCTTTACTTGGCCAACTTCATCAATCTCGCGAAGCTCTTCGATGATGATGCTAGCAACGCCCTCGACAGCAACTTCACAAGCGTTCTTCCAGTTGTTTGGGTCGAAGATGTCAACTTGGTCAAAGATTGCCTGTCCAACTGCAGTGCAGTCGATAAGCCCGAAGAGGTACTGGTTAAGGCTGCGAGAATCTGGGTCTAGGCGAGGGATGATGATTTCTTCGAGTGCAAGGACCAAGAAGGCGCCGTAGCGAAGTGGGATTTCGTGCGTTGCAAAGAGAGCAACACCAGTTTGGTTATCGTAGCTAACAGAGATGTCTGAGATGACTTCCTCGTCAACATTCAAATCGTCCATGGTGAAAATGTGTGTCTCACCATCGAGGTTGAATTGGTATGCCTTAACCGTGTGTACAGCCGTCATACCCGTACCGTCGATGCTGTCACCAGCAATCGCGATGGTTGAAAGAACACCAAAGTTCTTAACGACATCGCCAAAATCGGTACCGAGTTGTAGAAGGTCGGTGACAAAGCCCGGAGCGTTATCTTCAATAAGGTTAAAGACGACCTGGTCAACAAGAGGACGGAAACCATCGATGTTGCCACCGTTGTCGAAGGTGTCGATAAGGTAGGTAGCAGGGTCGAATGGATCGTCGGTCATGTCGACGATGATGTTGACGACATCGCCAACGGTTCCGGGAAGACCGTTTGCTACGTCGAAAGAACTAACGACGTTGTAGGTACCGCGAATGTCCATGTCTGAATCGACCTGGCCTTCTTCGACAGTAATTGTCCACTCGACAGGAGCGGCCTCTGCGGCGGTTGCGATAATCTGGAAGGTCGCGACGTCTTGACCTGCGAAGAGTGTAAAGCCGGCATTGCCCTGTGAGTCTGTTGCTCCCAAGTCGACACTAAGGCTTGCACCACCTGTTGAACCAACAACTTCAAACGTCACTTCGCCGGCTAGCGGAGCACCGGTTGCATCGTGGTACTTGACGGTGAGATCGCGTTGGAAGCCAGGCTCCATCGACTCAGCGCTGCTGCCTTGAATGCTGAGAAACGCGTTGTCGCCACTCGCACCAATGTCGGAACCGCAAGCTGCGCCTCCGAGGGCGAGCCCGATTAAAAGGAGAAGTGGGTTTAGAATCTTCTTGGAGTTCATCATAGTCTTGTGAAGTTCTTTCAGTAGTAGCTGGCGAGAAGTTGAAAGCGCTAAGTAGTCTGCTGCTTTTGCAGCACACGTGCCAGGCTGCAAGCCACGTAATATTCGGAGCTTACAAATGAATTTGCCGCCAGCTAGTGTCACAAGGCCCCTTTCGCGGAATTTGAAGAACGCACTGGGGACAGTGATGGGTAGCCTCGTGCACTTACGCGGATGGAAGCGATTCCGGACATCGATGTCCGGACTCCTGCCAGGCATATTGGCTAAGTAGTCTAAGTTGCACATTCGCCAGCTTGGACCCGAGCTTGCTCTAAGCGAAGTCATGATACGAGCGAGAACCTGGTCCTTGGTGGCGGCACTTTCAGCCATGGTGGCGTGTGGAGGAGGAAGCTATGACGACGATGGCTATGCTTCGTCTTCTGACGCTGGCGCCTTTGGTAGCAATGACGGCGGCACCGGTGGTGGCAACATCGATCTCGGCGGCGCAGGAGACATCGGCTACTTCCGCCAACTGCTCGAACAAGGCATCGTGCCCTCCCCTGGCGATCTCGATTCATCGGGATTCTTCGCAGAGCACTACTTAGTACAGCCACCTGCCGATTGCGGTGAACGTGTCTGTGTTCAGGGAATGCTCGCGGTTATGCCCGACTTACTCACCGGCGCCCAGACTGCGATGCTGCAGCTTGGTCTCAATACCAACGTTGCTATCGATCCCGATACTCGCCCTCCGCTAACTCTCTCAGTTGTTGTTGATGTCTCGGGCTCCATGCAGGCCAAGATGCCCGACGTTCGCACCGCGCTTAGCACCCTGATTACCGAGCTTCGCGACGACGATAAACTCTCTCTTGTTCGGTACAGCGATACCGCCGAAGTCGTCGCGCCCTTGGCCTTTGTTGGCGAAACACGCTCAGAACTTCTCGCACTTGTACAAGATCTCCAAGCCAACGGCGGCACCAATCTCTACGCGGGCCTTGAACTCGGCTATCAAGAAGTGCAATCCGCTTTTGACCTCGATAGGCAAAACCGAGTGATCTTGTTATCGGACGGCAATCCAACCGTTGGCACAACCAGCATCCCAGACATCTCGTCCATGAGCGCGGGCTACAACTCGGAAGGCCTTGCCATCACCAGCATTGGCCTTGGTACAAGCTTTAACGTCGAACTCATGCGTGGCCTTGCCGAGCAGGGAAATGGCAATCACTACTTCCTTGAAAACACCGAGGCGATTGAAGAGGTCTTTACCGAAGAGCTTGCCTACTTCACCGTTCCGGTGGCCTTTGATGTCACTCTCAATGTTCGAGCGGGTTCGCTCTACGACTTTAAGCGCGCCTACGGATCGAGTTTCTGGGAAGACAGTGAACTCGGTGGAGGTATCTCGGTGCCAAGTGTCTTTATCGCTCACCGCGTGAGTCATGACGACACCACACCGGGTGAGAACGGCGGCAGGCGTGGTGGCGGTTCGGCCCTGCTCGTCAATCTTGGCCACAAGGAGACGCTTCCTGAGCCTGCGGTTAGCGAAGCGGAGATAGCGCTCATCGATGTGAGCTTTCGCGAACCTGGTGCAACCGAGCTTACGACTCAGAGCATTATTATGAACTACCCCTTTGCGCCGGATTCCATGCCGCAGCAGGGCTACTTCGACGCAGCCGACCCAGCCATCGTGCATAAGAGTTTTGCTATGCTCAACATCTACCGAGCGCTTGAACGCGGCTGTGCAGACTTTCACGCAGGCCTCGGCACTCATGCGATTTGGACGCTTAGGCGAGTGGAAGCGGCGATTCTTGACTACAACGAGGAGCTCTACGATGGCGAAGGCGACGAAGATATGACCGCCGACTTGCTACTTGTGAACAAGCTCATCGAGGTGATGATCGAGAATGGCGCGGTACCACCGACCGACCTGGACCTGCCAGCAGACCCTTGGCCTGCAGACTGAGCAGCGCTTCGATTGCGACACTTCGATTGCAACCAGGCTCGCTGCTAGGAGCGCACCCAGTAGCTCATGCGCCCAACCTTGGAGAACCCCTGGGCACCAACAATGGGGCTTGAGGAATCTTCTCGAGCGTAGAGGCCAACGAAGTCGAGATTGCGCTGTGCGGCCCGAGCCATGCGGGCCGCGACAACCGCAGAATACGCTCCTCGGCCCCTCGCGCTTGGCACGGTGCCCCCAGCCCAAAGCAGCGCAAAGCCGAGCGCGGGGAAACAGCTCATTCCACCAGAGCACACCGGAACCTCGCCTTCGTAGGCAACAAAGCGCTGCACTTTGGCATCGCTTGGCGCGCACTGGCTAAGCTCTAGCGCTGCATCGTCGTCCGTATAATTCCTAGCCGTGCCAAAGGCCTCTTCAGCGACCTTCCAGCAATCTCGAAGCGTCTCTTCGTCGACGATTCTCCGAACGACCACATTCGAGGTGGCCTTGGCAACGAACGAGTCAACTGCGATAACCCGAGCATCATGAGCCTGGGTGGCAGCATAGCCCTGCTCCGCAAGATGCATCTCCAAAGGCTGAGTGTCGAAGGTATCGGCAACGTGCCAACGCGACTCGACGTCACTGTGAAACGCTCCGACCTCTTCGATGAGTACAGGAAGTCGTTTGGGCTTTGCTCGCACACGATAGACGGCATTTAGGTAGTCCACCGGCCGCTCGCTCTGCAGCGCCAGGAGCTCGGGCCTATCGATGACTGCGACGCCACTTGGCAGGTAGAAGAGGTCCCAGGTGCTCTGCTCCAAGCGTTCGTGCGGCGTCATACGAGGAGTCTAGCAAAGCCTACTCGTCGCCGAAGCGCTTCACACGCCCGTGGCAGTAGGGCTGCTTGCCGCTCTTTGCGTAGTAATCTTGGTGGTAGTCCTCGGCCGGCCAGAATTTCTCAAAGCTGCGAAGCTCGGTTGCAACCTTGTAGCCCCGCTCGCTGAGTTGGGCGATAAGCGCTTCGGTCTCGGCCTTTTGTTTTGCATCGGTATAGAAGACAGCAGAGAGATACTGCTCACCAATGTCGGGCCCCTGGCCGTTGGTTTGCGTTGGATCGTGAATCTCAAAGAAGCGCTTTGCAACCGATTTAAAGCTCACTCGCTTCGAGTCAAATCGCACCTGAACAACCTCGAGGTGCCCGGTGTTTTTGGCAATCACATCCTGGTAGGTCGGTGACTCCATCGTGCCGCCCGTGTAGCCCGACTCCACCGACGCAACGCCCGGCATTTCTTCTAAGAAATGTTCTACACCCCAAAAGCAGCCCCCGGCGAAGTACGCGACGTCGTCGGGGGTGACGTCGGCTCGCGTCTTCTGCGGGGAGGAGCACGCCAGCGCAGCCGCCGCAAAGAAAAGGGAAGCGAGGAGCAGTGTGATTCGGCTTTGCATCGCAGCCATTCTACGCCTGCTTGCAACCGTGGTTACATCGCCACGGGCTACAGGCCTTTCGCGTGCCTAGTGGACGGCCAAACCATCTCCAGGAAGGCCCGTAAAGCCGCGTTCTACGCCCATTCCCAACCAAGGGTCATCGGCCGGAGTCACGAAGATGTCAGAGTAGACCAGCTTGTTTAGCGTTTCAAAGTCACGCCCCGCATCCTGGATAAAGAGCTTGTGAATGAGCGAGTGCAATCCGTGCCGATTGATTAGGGTATCGGCGGCGACTCGCTGCTCGAGTTCGGCAAGCATTGCTGTTAGTGGCGCACCCTGCAGCGCAGCGGGCTCGGTGCCCCAATCCGTCGGCCCCATCGCGACAATAAGGTTGCGGCTGCGCTGGTCTAGGGGCTCGGACGTTGTAACCGCCTCGCGCACGGCTTTGGCGTCGAGGGTCGGCGCTTTGGCAGCGAGCCCCCTTGCGATTGGCACCTCGATCACCATTTTCGACATCGTGAGCATTTCGGCAGCCATGAGATCCTTGCCAACAAATCGTTGCCGATACGGAGCCAGTGCCTTGTTCTGTTTGGATGGGAGTGCGGCAAAGGCCTTCGCTGATTTTTGGTCCATGGCAACGTGAAACTTGCGAACGCGCTCGATTGCGTCCTTGCCACTACCCAGGTTCTTGGCGAGTCGTCGGCTTGGCTCGAGCGCTTTGATGAATGCCTTGGGCGAATACAGTCCGGGCACAACATCCACAGGCATGCCATCACTTGAGAGTACATAGTGGGCAGAATTGCCGGCAATCGTTCCCTTGAGAACGCGCCCATCACCAAAGTCTACCGTTAGCTTTGGAACGGCGCGCTCGCTACTCCAGTGCAAGGTAAAGTTCTTACGCAAGTACTTGCTAACTTGCTCGTTGGGATAGAGCACGGTGCGAAAGAGGCGGCTATTGGCACACGAGAAGTCCTCATCCAGACGACCGAGCATGCGAAGCGAGAGTATGGGTGTGCCGCTGCTCTTGGCAGCTTCTTTGGCGCGCTCAAAATCTGTGTACCAGTACAATCTCGAGTTGGTGGCGTAGCGCTGGCCTGCAACCGCATCGACCAAGCGTGCCTGTTCTTCTTTCTCAGACCCCGACTGCAGTTTGTCGTAAGCGCGCAGTGCCACCTCTAGCCCCTCGGGCCCTTGAGCGCGGAGTTCTGCCGCAGAGAAGTTCTGAGTAGCGGCCTGTTGTGGAGCCACTGTACTCTCGGCGACAGCAGAGCTGCAGCCAAATGCCGTTAGGCACAGAAGAGCAAGAATTGCAGGGCGTGGGGTCGTTTCACGTTCGATGGGCATGCTTTAGTAATACGCGCAAAGCCGATGTTCGCGTGTAAGGTGCTCGTAAGGCCTTGCCCCGAAAGCTGCCGTGTAAGGAGTGCGTAAGGAATGTGTAAGAAGTCTACGCAGACCTCGGAAGCGGAAGCTCCAAGGCAAACGCGACGCCACCAAGAGGGCTGTCTTGCACTCGCAGCTCTCCACCCTGCTGTTGGGCGAGCGAACGTGCCAATGCCAAGCCGAGCCCAAGCCCTGCCGGCGCATCTGCCCCCGCATTGCGACGATATGGCTTGAAGACCTGCTGGCGCATGCCCCGGCTAAGCCCTGGCCCGCCATCGGCAACCAGGACAACGGCGCGCTGTGGCAGGCTATCAACAGCGATTCGCACGCATCGAGACTCGCTGCCGCGCGAGTATTTTTCGGCATTGTCGAGCAGGTTCTGAAGAATGCGCGAAAGTGCATCTTCGTCAAAGCGTGCGAAGACATCCTCGTCAATTGCAAGTTCCACATTCATGCCCGCCTGCTCAAGTGTCGGGCGCATTCGCTCCACGATCAGACTGGTGGCGTTCGCAAGGTTCGCATCTCTACAATCGAGGCTAATGCCCTTGCGCTCCATCTGGCTAAAGCCCAGTACATTGGAGACTACGCGCCCCAAACGCTGAGCCTCATCCGAAATATGCCGAGCATATTTTTCCTTGGCTGTTTCGTCGCCAAGTCCTTCGGCGAGCATATCGCCGTAGAGCTGAAGGCCAGCAAGCGGCGTGCGCAGCTCGTGAGCCGCTGCTGCAGCAAATTGCGAGCGCTCCAGTGCGAGTCTCTCGGCGCGGGACACCGTGACAATGAGCAGGCCCAACAAAAGAGCGGTGACAATTGCTGTTGGTGCAAAGCGCCAGAGAAACTCTGAGTGCAGACCAGCGGCGTTGGAGTTGGCAAGTGCTTGCACCGGCCCAACATCAACCGATAAGTGCCAGCTATCGAGGGCGGGCACGGAGATGCTTTGCACGCCCGGTTCCGAGCCCGGCGTCTGACGAAGCGCGATGTTCATCGAGGTGTCGCTGCGCTCTGCAAGCCAAGTCGCGATTTGCTCGGTGCCAATGACAAAGCCTTGCCGAAGCGTTCCACTTGGAGTCTCCACGCGACGAATCGCCACAAGCTCACGGCGCTCGCCGATTGCTGCGGCCTTCCAGATAAAGCCATGGGTGAGAACCTCGACAGGCTCGTCCGTTAGCGCCCTCTTCTCTTCTGCGTCTCCAGCCTTGCTCTTCTTGCGGCCCTCAAGCTCCATAAAGACCGCATTGGGGGCGTTGTTTTGCGCAAACGCTAGGTTGCTGAAATTCTGCTGTTGCACGGGCGCTTGCCGCTGTACCTCCTGTGACATCTCGCCAGCGGCACCGGCGGGCTCAAGCGCACCAGCGGGCTCCATCGCACCGGCCGCGGCGGCAACCAACTCGTGAGCTCCGCGCAACTCATTCGTTGCCAGGCGCAGTCTACGCAAGATGGCTTTGTTGTCCGCGAGATGTTCTTGATCCGAGAACTGTTCGAGTTCCTCGTTAATCGAGGGAATGCTTAGCAGCCCTGTGCCATCGATTTGAAAGTGCGCCTCAATCAGCGAGTCGCCGGTCTCTTTTGCAAGCGGCGACGGGTTGACCGACTCTCCTGCAGACAGTCCTCGCGGGTCGTGAAAGAGGTTTTGATAGTGATAGTAGGGCCGGATGTCCTCTTTGCTGCGAATGCGGTCAAGACGACTCGTTAGCGCCATTGCCACTTCGCTAAGTTCTTGCTGCGCTGCGCGAACCGGTGTTTCTCTGAGTATCGCAGCTTCAGAAGATGCACCGCGCCAACCAGACGAGAACCAACTCCCGAGCAGCACCACGACAACGAGTGTGGCAACCCCTGCCACGAGTTTCGTGCGACTTACTCGTATTGGGCTCTTGCGCACTAGTCTTCCCAGCGATAGCCGATGCCCTTGATCGTCCGCAGCAGCTTAGGAGTTGCGGCGCTCTCTTCGATTTTCTTGCGCAAGGTCGCGATCGCCATATCGACCGCCCGGGTCTCAAGGTCGCCCCGCGAACTCCAGACGGTTTCCAAAAGCTCGGCTCGCGAGACCGGGTTTGGCCGGCTTCGGTGGAGGAGACGAATGATGCCTGCCTCGCGGGCCGAGAGCGTAAAGGTTGTTGCATCACGACTGCCCTGCAACTGTCGAAGGTCGAGAGTAAGTGCGCCAGCCCTGATAACTTCTGCAGCATCGTTGCCCAAGTGCCGACGCCCGAGCGCCCGCACCCGCGCCAAAAGCTCGCGCGCCGCGAATGGCTTTGTGACGTAATCATCGGCGCCCTCGCTAAGCCCAGCGACCTTGTCATCTTCATCGCCGCGCGCGGTAAGCATTAAAATCGACATGCCCGGCCGCGCCGCGCGCAACCGTCGACACACCTCGATGCCGCCAAGCTTTGGCAGCATGAGGTCGAGAAGCACCACGTCGAAGGCGGTTTGAATTCCGAGTTCGACAGCGGCGGCGCCATCGCCTACCGCTTCTACTTCATGACCATCGCCAGCCATGAGGTCGCGCAACCCTTCTCGCAAGGCAACCTCGTCCTCTACGATTAGGATACGCACAACGCTAAGTGTGCCACCAAATCTTAGTGGGCGTGTAAGGCCCACGTAAGGAGATGCCGATTTCTCGCGCCGTGTGGCGTGCTAGCCCGGTTTATTGAACCGTGACAGCGAACGTCACTTGCGCATCACTCGTTCCACCGATGGCCGAGAATCCACCCGCCTTAACCTCGGCCGCGACGTCTGCAGTCTTGATCTGAGCATCTCCGACTGGTGGCATGTGACGAAGAGTAATCGTGAGTTCACCGGTTCCTGCCGAAGCCACGACGGTGTTCTCGAGACCTACGGGCAAGCCGTTGGCATCTTCGTCGGCATAAGAGTGCCCAAGCGGAGCGTTCGGGTTATCCGTGGCAGGCCCGTTTACGGCGTCTCCCGTAAAGAAGACCTGGTGAACATCGGACTCATCTGCGACCTCGGCGGTAATAATCTCTGGCGGATCTTCCAAGCGATTTTCAAAGCCTACCTGTGTTGTGTAGGTCCCTTCGGCGAGTTCAATCGCATCGACCGTTGGATCATCGCCGCCATCGCCATCAGGATCGTTGAAGACCGCGACGATCGGCGTGCCGCCATTTTCTGGGGTGAACGTTAGGGTTACGGTGGTAAGCACCTCCTCTTCGTTGCCGCCACTTGCTTCGTCATCGTGGCCGCAGCCGAAGCTGGCCACTGCCGCAGCCGAGATAAACAGAATTTCTTTGTACATAGCGATATCCTTGATTGGGTGGTTTGGGGGATAAAACGATCCTCACAGAGGATCAGAACTTTTCTTACCCCGACTCTACTGCACGTTCATCGCAGAGACTTCGACGCTGAGTCTGAGCATGAGTTGCAGGCCGGGTTGGTCCGCGAAATACCGCATCAAGCTTGTGTAATCTCGATAGCGGTTGTCAGTGAGATTGCTGCCCTGGAGCGAGAGTTTCACCGTTTGGTCGCGGACCTGGGTTTGCGCCCCAACCTCGGCATCCACTACGTAGTATCCGTCGGGCGGAGCGGCGAGGTCTGCGGTCGCATCAAAGCGATTTTGCCGCGCAACCAGCGTTCCAGAGACAGAAGCAAAGAGTTTTTCTAAGCCCGAGGTTGAGGCGTGGGTATACGATGCGGTCGTTCGCAGGCGATCACTTGGCACTAGCACCAAGAACGATGAGTCGGTGCGATTTTTGGCGCGCACTAGCGAGAGTTGGCTACCAACCTCAAGTGCAGGAGTGAGCCTCAGCGTGCCTCCTGCATCTGCGCCATAGAAGATGGCGTCGACTGGGCGAGTGATAAAGCGCGGAAAACTTCCGCGAATCAGCACATCGAAAATCGGTTCCCCCGAAGCATCGATGGCCGGCGAGAAGTAGATGTAATCGGAGATGTGATTTACGTAGGCCGAAGCCTCGGCCGCAATGCGCTCGCTTCGATAGATCGATGTTGCCGATGCGGAATACGTCGTCTCCGATCCAAGGTCGGGTTTGCCCAAGCCCAGAACTGGGAAGGTTGGCGAGGTGCCGTTTAGGTATTGCTCGTCGGGGCTTGGGGGACGCGAAGCCGTCGAGAGGTCGAGAGTTAGCGACCAGGGCTTGGTGAGCTGCACCAAGGCGCCAAGCGATCCGGAGAAGGTCATGAACGAGGATTCGCAGCGAACCGGGTCGGCATCGCTATCGCTGCACGCATCTAAAGCGAGTTGCTCGCTTCGGACCAAACGCAGAAAGTCGCTGCGAACCAAGTCGGCGGTTCTCTGTAGTGCATCGAGCCGGAGCCCGGCTTCGAGTTCGATGTCGTGACCAATGAGTCTCTCGATAGCAAAGATGCCTCCGGATACTGCTTGGTAATCGGGAATCAGTGGAAGGCCGCGATAGCTATTGCTTTGCACCATGCCAACGGCGCCGTACTCGCCGCGCAGGTGCCAGTGGTTGCTTAGGTGAATCGGTTTGTGCTCGAGTACAACGTCGACATCGTGGGTTGTGAGTCGAAAATCAAATTGCGGCCCCACAGCAGTGCGAGTGACGGCAAATTCACTGCGATGATCAAACTGCAGCGCGTAGGTTGCAGTAAGAGTTCCCAAAGAGTCGATTGGCCAACGCGCCCTGGCAACCGCCTGATCGTGAGCAACCGTTTGGTAGGGACGTTCGATGTCTAAGCTCGCCTCGTACAACTCGGAGTTGATGGGGCGCTCGCGCTCAAGTTGAGCAAAGAAATCTTCTGAGGACTCGATCTGCAGGCAAGCGCAGACGCCAAGCTTGGCTTCGTAGTGTCGGTACGAGAGCGTGTACTCAGATTGGTTGACGCGATAGCCGACGGTGCCTCCCAGATTCCATTCGAGCGAACCAGTGTTTTGCAAAGCGTAGTCTGGAGTGGACGCCGCGGCTAAACGCTTGAGCGTTCCCTGCAGCTGATACGCAAAGCCCGGGATGCTCTTTGGTGCCACTTGCAGTCGACTTGCCAGCCCTGCCCCTTGCCCGAGGTATCCCATTAGATGGGTCTCGGCGGCGAGTCCTGGCGATTCGAGCAGTTTAGGAGGAACCGCGATCACGGCCCCGCCAATAGCACCAGGCCCGTAGCGAACCCCTGCCGCACCACGCACCACCTTGAGTTCCTCGGCCACAAATGGGTCGACCTCGGGAGCATGATCTAAGCCCCACTCCTGCGAGCGGTGCTGCACGGAGTCGACGAGCATTAGTAGACGCCGGCCAAACTGTCCGCGCACGATGGGCTTCGCCGTCCCGCTAGCACTGCGCAATTGGGTGACTCCTGGAACCTCGGCCAACGCTTCGGAGAACGACTTGCCGCGGGTGCGCTCTAACGCTTCGCCGCTTAGAACCGCCACCGACTGCAGCTCGGCAAGTTTGACAGCCTTGCCTTGAATCACGACCAACTCGCTAAGGTCGGCGTGCAGGGATATCTCAAGTGACCTCGAACCTTGAATCGCTAAGGTCTGTTCGTGAAGCTCGTAGTCGAGACGGTCGATCTTGATGACATGGTCTCCTTCGCAGAGCTTCTTTAAGACGAAACGACCGTCTTCGCTGGTAAGCGCAACAGCTGTACCGTCTTTCCACACCGAGGCACCAGCAACCGGCTGATGTGTCACTTCATCGACGACGTGGCCATCAAGAGTTGCCGCGCAATTAACCTCTACGGTCTCTTGAACCGGCTCTGCGTGCGCGGGCTCCACTGCCAACCATGCGCATAGGACCACCGCTATCGCGATTGCCCGTGCACGCGTTGACCGCGCACACATCCAAATTGTGTACATCTCTTCTCCTACAAAAACGCGATTGCCGAACGCCTCCCCAAGGGAAAGCACGGGTGTAAAGCCAGCTAGGCGCGCTGTGGAGGCGAGTTTTTAGGAGCGAGATGAATGAGCCGAATCGCAGCCTTCGCAGGCGCTAAGCGCGTTTTCGGAAGTACGAGAAAAGCAATCGCCGGTACGATACCGACGCTCGTGTGTGGAACGCACTGAGCGTCTCGAGTGAAGTCGTCGCCAAAGGCGCAACTCTCATGGCCGCCATCGCTAGCGCCCGTGGAGCCATCGCCGGAACGGGCCACAGGAGGCTCCGCGTGGTCTTCTGCCGCATCTAAGGCTCGCGCTGCCAGGCTTTTGCCGTGAGCATCTTGCGCCTCTTCGAGACGCTGGTGCTCTGCGCAGTAGGTGTGCTCTTCGAGAGCCACGTGGGCAAGCGAGAGCAATGGCACAACAATCCACAGAACCAACAATGTGGCTGCTGCAAATAAATTTTTGGCCGGCATGCGCATGACGCGCCAAGACACTAGACGAAGAAAGCCGAGAGATACAAGCGCTTAACGCAGCCTTCGCGCTAGGCAGGGCAGTCTGCGCACAATCGAACATGCTGCGGCGAATCGCCTCATCGAGCAATATCGGCGCTCTAGCCCCGGTTTGCCTGGGCGTATCTCGTGGGGCGAACGCGATTTTCTGCGACGCATTCAAGGCCAACGCCTCTTGGCAATACAACCTCTCCTCCTGAAGGACGCCCCCATGAACCTCAAGATCCTTAGTGCGTCGCTATTACTTCTCCTGGCCTGTAAAGGCGACGGCGATACGTCCTCCGCTACCGAGCCAAGCAGTGCGAAAACCACCGACAAGGGCGATCTCAAGGCCGAAGCGGCTAAGAGTACTTCTGAAATACCGACCGAGAAGGAGCGGATTATTCTCAATACCGATGGGCACAGCATCCCCGCCTCGATCGAAATGCCAAAAGGCAGCGCGATCTTTGCTGATGAACCAACCTCGCTTCGCGTTGGCATTGATGGCGAGGATAAATCTGGCAGGCGCGAGTCACTTTTTGCTGTGCAGATTCGCAAAGGCAATCAGTACAACCTAAACCTTAAAGAGAAGACCCAGGACCTCGCTAAGAACTTGTATGGGAGCACCCATGAGATTCTCCAAGAGACCGATTCACTCCTGTTCTACAAGAGCACGGTCACCGATGGCGGTTTCACGGGCCATAACTTTAGCCTAATCGTCGAGTTGGGCGGAGAGAAGTGGCTGTGCATGCAGGGCAACGATGGTGGCTGGAGCGAAGAGCAAGCGCAGGCACAACTCGAAGCATGCAAAACCCTCGAGGCACTTTAATCGAGACGAGCCTACTTCGAGACGAGCCTACTTCGAGACGAGCCTACTTCGAGACGAGCCTACTTCGAGACGAGCTCGTAGACCGCTCAAGGCGCTGTTTCAGCGGGAAGCTCGTTGCAGCAGACCATCACTGGGTTGCCGCAGTGGTCTCCGGCGCGCAGCCAGCCCTCGTAGAACTCGCCCCCTTGATTGTCACTTGGGAAACAGGCCATGGTGGTGGCCAAGGAGAGGAGGAAGCCGGAGTTCCGCTCCTAAGCGGCCCGATGTGCGATGTTGCCACTAGCGCAGCTGGACGATGTCCAACGTGAACCCTGGAAAGGAAAGACCCTCTTCCGGCGTGCCGTTACTGAGGTCTAGGAGGGTCGTCTCCGAGTAATCCTCTGCAGAGCGACTGATGTAGAAGCCTGGGTCGGCGGCCAAGAGAAAGCTGCTGTAGGCACCGGGCTCGGCGGCCAGGCTCGCCGGATCCGCAAAGGAATCGATTGGCATGTGCCACCAGTTCCAACCCGTGCTGTACCACTCTCCGTAGGTCGATCCGGGCGTGCTGGGTGCAACCGATAGGTCGACAACTTGGGCCCAAAGCTCGCCATCGCTGCCAACGGAAATCACCGTGCCGGCGACGCCTTCGGGAAGGGTATTCGACATGCTGCCGAGATACTCGCTATCAAACTCGGTCTCGCCGGCTGTGATACGGAGGATGCAGTCTGCTTGGCCGCCTTCGTCTGGGTACACGGCGTGGCCGAATCCGTTAATGACACCACTAAAGAAATACAGAGTTTCCCCTACGCGACCAACCTTGGTAATTCCGCGGCAGCGATCGTCGTTGGTGACCGTCACTGCATCGGTGGCCGTATCGATGCGCACTAGAGCAGTACCTTCGAGGACTTGATCGTAGGCTGGCGTCGACCAGCTTACGGTGAGAAAGGCTTCACCGTCGCGGCCGGCCCAAGCGCTCATGCCTGCCACGTAGCCTTCGCGGAGAAGCGATTCGGGTAGCTCAATCGTCCCTTCCACCGCCATCTCCTGTGGATTCCAGATGATGATCTGGGCCTCGCCAGGATCTTTGAAATACGCCTTGGTTTCACTCGCAAAGAACACCGCTTGGGCGCCGAGCTTGGTGACGCCGAAAGGCTGCAGGGACAAACTCGCGCCGGTCTCAAGCTCGCCACTGTCTGAAATCGAGTAGCGCGTTAGCGTTAGTGCTTCTGAGTCGCCAATTGCGAAGAAGGGCGTCCCCTCTTGTGCGTAGAGTCGCGCGCGGCCCGGAATCTCGAGCGAGTTCTCGTAGCTGAGTTCGCGAACTTGGTCGAGAGAATCGGTGACTGTGAAGTAGTTCGCGCGGTCGTCGGCGGTTGTGACTCCTGAGTGCAGAAGGTAGAGCGGACCGGCCTCGGTGCCAGCGTCTTTGTCACCACCGCCTCCACCGCCGTCGGCTGCGGCCAAGTTTTCCTTATCGTCCGAATTGCAAGCTGCGCCGGCCACTGCCAGCGTTAGGGTCATTGTGTAGAGTATTCCAAGAGGTTTCATTTCATTGTTCCTTCGTTGAGTCCGCAGTTGTGCGGAGTAATTTCCAAGCCAAGACGCCAGTGCCAAGCGCCAGCGCAGACAGCAAAAGTTCCACGGTGAAAACCGCGGGCAGATTTAGGCCGATGGCCGTAAAGAGGTTGGCGTCGAGGCAAATGACGTCCTTTGCGACAACGCCGCCAAAGAGCGCGCTCGATGCCATGAGAAGCGCTCCGGCAAGCGTGCGCGGTGCAACACGAGGCGTGAATGCAAAGACCACCGCGAGTCCCCATCCCCAAAGTAGAGCGCGCAGCTCCCAGCCCGAACGCGCAGCAAGGTCGAGAGGAACAAGGCGATTGGCTGCCAGCGACATTGCAGTGCCAAGAACCGCTCCGCATGCAACGCCAATCGTAAATCGTTCGAGCAAGCGGTTTCCTGCTCGCTCTCGTTTTGGGTCACGACGCTCGAGCCAGATGAGATTTCCGGTAATGATCACCGCAGCAACTGCTAGCGAGAGAAGCGCGTAGAGAAATTCGAGAATCGTGCCGCCGTACCTTCCAAAGTGCAGGTCGTAGAGAACCTGATCGACGACCTGCGATGGTGTCGAGCTTTGCTTGGCACTCGCCAAAACCTCGCCGTTCACGCTATCGAGAATGACGCGGTGCCAGCCCGCGAAGCGCCCCCCTTCGAGATCGACACGCGCATAGGAATTGGCGTCGCCGAGCAGCCGAATCGAGACGTATCCCGGCGCGCCATTCCAGCCCTCGGCCTCTTGTGCTTTTGCAACCAGCTCGTCGGGCGTGAGGGCCGGGGCCTCTTGCATCAAAGGTTTGCGGCGCGCATTCACGCCACCGGTCAATTCCCCAAGGTCGCGAGGGTCGCCGCTGTAGAGCGCAGAACTCACGCCTTTATCAGTCCACGAACCAAGGCCGAGGACCGCGCCCGACCACAGCAGAGCGACAGCAAATGGCAGAGTAAATACGCCAAGCACTTTGTGGCCATCCGAATATGAGACTCGCAAGCGCTTGCGAGGACGAAATCGCCACCACTGCTTCGGCAGGGCTCGCAAGTGCACCAGGAGCCCGCTTACCAGCGCCACCATCAGAGCAATGGCGAGTAGGCCTGCAATGTCCTTGCCCTTTGGCACACGGGTAAAGAAGTGCATTCCGTAGAGTTCTTCTGAGAGACGGCTTCGCTCTGGAACCGCATTTCCAGTTACCGGGTCGAGCCACAGCCTGGTTCGTGTGCGAGTCTTGGCGTCGCCCAAGAAGGCCACCACATAGCGCGTCCCTTCTTGACGCCAGAAGCCAATCGAACTCTTCGGAGAAAGCGGATGAACTTCGTCTGCAACCTCGAGGAGTCGATTGAACGAAGGGGGCTCGCTTGGCTCGGCGACATGCAGAGCAGGATCCTGCCAAACGCGCATATCGTCGACAAAGAGCGCAAAGACGCCGAAGAAGAAAACGATAAAGCCGAGAAGACTAGCCAGGACGCCGACCCAAGCATGCATCCCCCACTGGATTCGAAAGACTCTTGGTGAAAGCTTCATAGCCAAGCCCTTAGAGCGAGAACCACCAAGAGTGGCAATGAGAAAAGCACGCACCAGAGCCACGCTCGCCGGCCGCTTCGACACATGGGAAGAGCACAGGCCAAAGCGACCCAAAGCGGAATCATGCTTTGCGTGCCGATGGCAAATGCGAGTTTCTCTGAGATAGGCAAGCACACGACCAGGGCAGCGCCGATCGAGAAGGCCGCGATTGGCGCTCCGAGAAGCGTTGCCAGCGGCACCCCAAAGAGCCGCAAAACCGAGTGCGCCATCATGTGCCGACTCATCGTAGAAGGGCTCCGAGAACACAGCCCAAGCCCGCTACTGTGCAAACGCGCGCCAACAGCCGCGCCCGAGCAGGCTCCGCAGGTAGCAGCAGCACCAAGACCGAGGTCGCCGTCATGAGCAGCACAGCAGTACTCACAAGGCCGGGAACCAGCCCCTGCTCGATGATGAGCCCCGCGATAACAACCGGAACACAGGCAAGCCCAACCAGCCTGCGCCTGCAACTGCACCAGGCCACCGCAGCAAAGGCGAGTAAGACTGCCGCTGCGCTTAGCACCAGGCCTCCATCTCGGCTGTCTCTGAATACAACACTGGCATTAAAACTCCCCTGTGGTCTTTAGGTAGAAGGCGCGACCAGGCCTCTGAACTCCGAAGAAGTCGTATGCGAGAGAATCGGTAATATTCTGAACCTCCGCCGTGAAGCTAAGACCAAGGATTCCACGTTTGGCCAAGTAACTTAGGCCGAGCGAATGTGTGAGTTGGGCATCCACATCTTGCTTAAAGCTGCGAGCGCCCACGCTCTCCCAGCTGCGGAAGAACGAGTGCACATAGCGGCTATTCCAGTTGAGAGCCACGGTATCGCTTGGTGCGATGCCCTCGACCTGAAGCCTCGCTGCGGCGTTGGCAAAGAGATAGGGCCTGTTGGGGATACGATCGCCCTCAAATGCTCCAAAGCTGCCCTCAGAGGAGGTATTGCGAAAGTCTTGATACGTGACGTTGCTATTGAGCGCGACGTATTGCCTGGGAGAAGTCCAAGTACCGCCAACTTCAACACCAACCGAGCGAGCCTCGAAGACGTTATCGTAGCCAAACTGTCGATCGTTGCCGAGCAACACAATCAGCTTTTCAGCGTCGCGAATAAAGCCGTTCACTTCGAGCCGTAGGTCTCCTACAGGGGTAGCGTCGGACTGTGCTGCCAGGCCGATATTTGCGTTGTGACTGCGCTCGGGGACAAGGTCGAGGTTCGCGTCGACAAGAGCGCCGTCACCAAAGATCTCATCGGCACGCGGCAACCGCGTTGCCCACTCGTACGAAGCCTTGCCCGAGAGCCACTGGAAAAACTCGTAGCGCAGCGCGCCGCCTGCACCGAATTCACGACTCTCACGGTCCGCCTTGCGAAAGACACCGCCGGGCAACGCCTCCTCGGTGCGTGCGAACTGCAGATTGTATTTCATAAAGGCGACCGCATCGAAGTCGTCGCTCGGTGCGTCGTACTCGTACTCAAGACCGCTCACGAGGGTATAGAGGTTGCGCTTCGCACTTAGCGGATCGCGCACACCCTCTTGCTCCTCGTAGCGCTCGTCGCCGGTGCGGTTGATGTACGTCGGAGCAAGCGAGACCCGCACGGCGTGCGATGTCTTTGGCGTCCACGATGTGTTGAGGCGCGCAAAGCCGCTTTGTTGCCATTGCACTTGGTCTCGTGGGCCCGAGCCAATCTCGCCCGGCTGGCGGCGCACACGCACGCATGTGCCGTTCCAATCGTAGACGCAGGTGCCAACGTCCAAAAACCTCGTTCGCCTTTGAGTGACGCCGGCAACCGCATCGATTCCCAGCGCATCGCCTAGCCCTTCTTCAAAGCGCAGAGACGCGCCACTCGTGCGCTCGCCGTATTCGACGTCGCCATAGGGCACGGTCATCACTACGTTGTGTGCAAGTTCTTTATCGAATTCACTTATAAAGGCTCGCAGCAAAAATCTGTCGGCCCACTCTTTTGCGACAACCCCCGCTTCGACAACAGCGCCCTGTGCTCGGTAGGCATCGTGAAATCGCTTAACTCGCACCGGCTGCAATTGCCCGCGCTCGTCTGGGGCATCGACATCAATTTTGTAGTCGTTGTCCGCGTGGTCGAAAAAGGCAGAGGCGCTGGCAAAGAAGCCGCTTGCTTCGTGAAAATGCCGAGCACTTGCTGTGACTCGGTGTGTGCCAAAGGAACCGGCTTGATAGGAGACGGCTCCGCCGGTTGCTTGCACATCTTCGGTTTGCACGTTGACGGCCCCGCCAAGCGCGTCAGCGCCAAAGCGAATCGGCACGACGCCTTTAAAGATTTCGATGCGCTTGACCAAGTTCACAGGCACGTTGGCGAGGCCAAAGGGATAGCCACTAAGATGCAGTGGAACTCCATCTAGAAAGAACCGAATTTGATCGCCTTGAAGCCCACCAAGCGACAGGCGCGAGCCCGACCCAAGTCCACCGCTGCGGCGCACGCCAACGCCTTGGGTGCGCGCTAAGACTTCTCCCAAGTCGGCACTTTGTGTGCGGGCAATCTTGGTATCGACAACCTGCACAGCTTCGGCGGATTGGCGCCCTCGATCCTCAGCGTCATTGCCAACGACCTCGATGATCTCATCGGCAAAGGCCAGTCGCATCACGACCTCCTCGACGGAATTGCCGATAGCAATGCCCTCTTCGATCGAGCCGACGCCAAGCAAGCTGACATGCAATCGATAGCGTCCCGGTGGGACATTTAGGATCGCAAAACGGCCTTCAAAATCGGCTGCGGTAACAAAACGAGAGTCGTTCTCCTCGCTCGCTAGGACGACATCGGCCCCTGGGACGGGCTCATTGGCCGGCCCTGGAAAGATGGCGATTCCCTGAATTCCACCTTGCACTTCAGGTGCCAGCTTTTCGGCAATCGCTTGAGGCAAAATCCGCCAGCTGCTAAGAAGGCAGGCAAAGATCGCGACGACTCCAACAATAAAACGTTTCTGATACAAGACTTACCCAACAACTGATATTGCGAATCATTAGCAATAAGTAAACCCAGGGGTCAAGCTCCAAAAGGACATCAGGTGTAAAAATGCGACTTGCTCGCAATTTACGGGGCAAGTAGACTGAAAGAGATTTGAAACATGTTTTGCAAATCTTGCTGGCGCTCTACTTGGCCATGGGCCTTGGTGGGCTTACGCCAGATACGATTGCCGACCTCGTTCAGCCCGGGGACTGCTGCACCGATTGCAGCGAGCCCGACTGTCCCGACGAAGAAGGCGAAGGCTGTCCTCCGCAGTGCTCGGACTGCATGTGCCCAAGCTACGTGAGCGCAATGATGCAGCCCGGAGCGATGCCGCTTCTACAAATTCCTACCGTTCAAGCTGAGCACCCGTGGTTTTCGCCCGGTGAGCACCGGCCCCCGATGCCGTCCGGAATCTTTCGTCCGCCGCGCCAGCTCGCTTAGAACAATACTTAGATCGCACTCGACCGGATCGCGCCCAAATGGATTGCGCTTTCGGGCCTGTGTACATGCTCGCGTCTGAGAACGACGTGGGTTCGCAGGCGTTGTCATGCCCATGATCTAGGTCGTCAAGACGCCGCAAGAGCGAGTGCTCGCGCGTAACCGTCGTTGGCCCAACATCGACAGAGAGTTGGCGACTTCTCTCGCACTCGCCCAGGCGCGTCTTTGCGCCCTACCCCGGCGCATGCCTTGCGCCCTACCCGCGCACTCATGCGCCTCAAGTTTGAAAGAGAATCCTATGATCAAGAACCTCGTTATCTTCGCACTCCTCACGCTCTCCCTCGCCGCGTGCTCCAAAGACAATGCAGAAGCGCCCCAACAAGCGACCACCACTAAGGCCAACACTGGGCACGCCGCAGCCGACGTCACACCAGGAAGCCACGAAGATTGGTGCGGCGAGCACGCCGTTCCCGAGTCGCAGTGCACACAGTGCAATCCCTCGCTAGCAGCAGCGTTCAAGGCCACAGGCGATTGGTGTCCCGAGCACGGGCTTCCCGAATCGCAGTGCCTGCAGTGCAATCCCGAGATTGAAATCGTCCGTCCACCGGCTGCAACGGCCCCCACAACGACTGCGCCCGCAGCCACTGCGCCCGCAGCCAAGGAGTAGTGATGCCACGCCCCATTCGCGCAGCAGTCGTCGCCATCGCCTTCACGCTCGCAGGAGCTTCCTGTGGGCCGAGCACCGATACTAAGAATAACACCGAACCAAAATCTCAAATCACTGCCGCCGAAGGAGCGTTCTGTGAAGAGCACGGAGTTCTCGAGGCGGTTTGCACCAAGTGCAATCCCTCACTCATTCCGGTCTTCCAAGCAAAGGGAGATTGGTGTGAGGAGCACGGCTACCCAGAGTCGTTCTGCCCGATCCACCACCCCGAACTTGGCGGGCGTCCCGCAGTCGATGTCACGCCCGATGGGGCGCCGGCCGATGGCACCAAGGTGCGCTTTCGCACCAAGGAAGCCGCTTCTCTTGCAGGCATCGAAGTTGTGCCCGCCGAGAAACGATTGGGTGGTGCGCGGCTCGAAGCTGCTGTCACCATCGTCTACGACGCCACTCGATATGCCGAAGTAAATGCGCGAGCTCCGGGCGTTATCAAGAAGCTCTGGGCGGACGTTGGCATGGTCGTCGAAGCGCGGGCACCACTTACGAGCATTGAGAGTGCTTCGGTGGGCGTGGATCGCTCGCGAGTTCGCGCGGCGCAAACCCGTGTCGAAATTGCCAAGCTCGAATACGAGCGCGAGAGCACGCTTCTTGGAAGTGGCGGCGCATCGCAGCGCGATGTCTTGGCGACAAAGCTCTCTCTCGAAGATGCCAAAGCCGATCGGTCGGCCGCGAAAGCTGCCCTCGGCATGGTTGGCACCGGAGGCGGCGATTCAAGTGGATATATTCTTAGAGCTCCACTCGCCGGAACGGTAACCACACGAAGGGCAACCGTTGGCCACATGGTGGATCTCGAGACTGTCCTATATGAAATCGTCGATACCTCGGTCATGTGGGTCGAGATTGACGTTCCCGAAGACAGCCTCGCTCTGGTGAGAGTTGGTCAAAGCGCAAGTATCGTGGTCGACGCCATGCCCGATCGCACATGGCCTGGGCGCATTGAATACCTCGCACCCGCCATCGATCCACGAACGCGAACGGCCAAAGCACGCCTCTCGCTAGACAATCCTGAGGGGCTGCTAAGAGCAAATATGTACGGCGTCGCGCACATCGAACTCGCGGATGCCAAGCCCACTGTCATGGTGCCAAAGCAAGCGGTGCAACGCGCGGGCGGAGCGACTCTTGTCTTTGTGCGCCTCGCAAAGGATGCCTTCGAAGCTAGGCGTGTTCGCATTGGGCGAAGCGAGGGTGCACACGTCGAGATTTTGCAAGGCATCGAAGCGGGCGAGCCGGTTGCCGCAACCGGCAGCTTCTTGCTTAAGACCGAAACCCTCAAAGGCAGCATTGGTGCGGGCTGCTGTGATGTGGAGTAAGACGCGATGTTAAATTGGATTATTGGATGGTCGCTGCAGCATCGCTTTGCCGTCATCGCAGCGTGGGTCGCAGTTGTTATGGCAGGTTTGCTCGCGTTTCGCGACTTGCCCATCGATGCATTTCCCGACACCACGCCGGTGCAGGTGCAAGTGAATACGACGGCGGCAGCACTGTCGCCGCTTGAGATTGAACGCCAAATTACCGCACCGGTCGAGCGTGCAATTTCGGGTCTCCCCGGCCTCAAAGAAGTTCGCTCGATGTCGCGCTTTGGTCTTTCACAAGTGGTTGTCATCTTTGACGACGACACAGACATTTACCTAGCTCGCCAGGTTGTTAGCGAACGGCTCGATCGGGCAAAGCTTCCCAAAGGCGTCGACAGGCCACAACTGGGCCCGGTTGCAACAGGCCTAGGAGAAGTTTTCCACTACATTGTCACCGGCGATAAAAGCGCGGCAGAGTTGCGAACCATCCAAGACTGGGTCATCGCACCGCAACTTGTCTCGGTGCCGGGTGTTGCCGAAGTGAATTCGTGGGGCGGCGACGAGCGCCAAGTGCAAGTGGTGGTCGATCCGCGGCTCTTGCAGAAGCACGACCTCACACTGGCCCAACTCATTGATGCCCTAGAACGCAATAACGCGAACGTTGGAGGCGGCACCCTAGATCAGGCCGGCGAGTCCAGTCTCATACAGGGCATCGCTCTAGTTACTAAACTCGCCGATGTCACGAGCATTGTGATTGCCGCAAAGGACGGCGTTCCTTTGCGCGTCGGTGATGTAGCAAAGGTCGTCGAGGGCCGAGCCATTCGCCGAGGTGCGGTAACGGCCGATGGCGAGGGCGAGGTTGTACTTGGGCTTGGCTTTATGCTCATGGGCGAGAACAGCCATGAAGTTACAGCCAGGCTCTCAGCTAGGCTGGATGAGATACGCAAGACTCTGCCACAGGGAGTCAAAGCAACGCCGGTCTACACCCGCACGACGTTAGTGGACGACGTTCTGCGCACCGTTCGAACCAATCTACTTGAGGGCGCGCTACTCGTCATCGCGATTCTCTTTATCTTTCTTGGCAACTTGCGAGCCGGCCTAATCGTCGCTTCGGCCATCCCAATATCGATGCTCTTTGCCTTCGACTTGATGTCGCGCTTTGGCATTGCCGGCAGTTTAATGAGCCTGGGCGCCATCGACTTTGGCTTGGTCGTCGATAGCTCGGTCATTATGGTGGAGAACTCGGTGCGGCGGCTGGCCGAGGATGAAAGCGACGCAAGCAAACTCGAAATCGTTCGGGATGCGGCCATCGAAGTTCGCAAGCCAACCATGTTTGGCGAGCTCATCATCATGATCGTCTACCTTCCGATCCTCACGCTCCAAGGCATCGAAGGAAAGCTCTTTCGCCCGATGGCACTCACCGTCGTCTTTGCCTTAGCTGGTTCGATGCTCATGTCGCTCACCTTGATGCCTGTGCTCTCAAGCCTATTCTTACCTAGGCACCCGCGCGACAAAGACAATTGGCTAGTACGCACACTCAAACGCGGATACCGGCCAATTCTCGAAGGGGCGCTGCGGTGGCGATGGGCCGTTCTTGGCGGCGCGGCACTCCTTGTTGTTAACGCAGGGCTGCTCTCCACGCAGCTTGGCTCAGAATTTACCCCACGGCTGCGGGAAGGCTCGCTCGTCATTAATACAGTGCGTCTCTCGTCGGTATCTCTCGACGAATCGGTTCGCTATGGAACGCAAATCGAGAAGACCTTACTCGCGAAATTCCCGAACGAGATCGAGCGAGTGTGGACGCGCACCGGCAGCGCCGAAGTTGCCACCGACCCCATGGGAATCGAGTTATCCGACATTTTCGTTACGCTAAAAGAACGTGGCCGATGGACGCGCGCTGACACCCAAGATGAGCTAGTAGAAGCGATGCAAGAAGAACTCTCAGTACTTCCTGGCATGCGCATGATCTTTACCCAGCCCATCGAGATGCGGGTCAATGAGATGGTCGCAGGAATTCGCGCCGACATCGGTGTAAAACTCTTTGGTGACGACTTCGAGCAACTAAAGAAGAGTGCGGCCGACATCCAGCGCGTGCTTGAGAGCATTTCCGGTGCTGTCGACGTTGTGACCGAGCAAGTCACCGGGCAGCCAATTCTAGCGATCGTGGTCGATCGAGACGCGATTGCGAGGCGCGGCATTGCCGCCCACGAAGTACTTACCGTCATCGAGGCCTTGGGCACGATCGACGTGGGAGAAATGCAGGAGGGCGAGCGGCGCTTTCCCATCACCGTGCGCCTAGCCGATGCCTACCGCACCAATGAGGAGGCCGTTGGAACAATTCTTATCACAGCGGCCAATGGCGATCGCATCCCGCTCTCAAAGTTGGCCACGATCCAAACCACCGAAGGCCCAGCTGCCATCAATCGAGAATGGGCCAAGCGGCGCATCGTTGTGCAGGCAAACGTGCGAGGTCGGGACATCGGCAGCTTTGTGAGTGATGCTCGGGCCGCGATTGCTGCGAACGTTGCCCTTCCAACCGGCTACTACGTGCGTTTTGGTGGGCAATTTGAGAACTTAGAGCGGGCCCGAGACAGACTCCTCATCGTCGTGCCATTTGCCCTGGTCCTCATCTTTGTCTTGCTCTACGCAACCTACGGCCGTTGGCTAGACGCCGCGCGAGTCTTTACCGGCGTTCCCTTTGCAGCGGTTGGTGGAATCTTTGCCCTGTGGCTTAGGGGTATGCCCTTCTCCATCTCGGCGGGAGTTGGCTTTGTCGCACTCTCGGGCGTTGCAGTCCTTGGCGATATGGTGCTGGTCTCGACGCTTCGACGCTACCTCGACGAAGGCATGCCGCAGATGCAGGCAATTCGCGCCGCCGCCGAACAGCGTCTGCGCCCGGTTCTTATGACCGGCCTTGTTGCGAGCATTGGATTTTTACCGATGGCGCTAAACACTGGGACCGGCGCGGAGGTGCAAGCTCCGTTGGCAACGGTTGTAATCGGTGGCGTCCTAACCTCCATGGCACTCACCCTTCTCGTTATCCCTGTGCTCTACAGCCTCATCGGCGTCAAACCCGCGCCGGAGCCTCATGTCTAATCGACGCCGTCGCATTGCGATTGGAGTGGCGGCCGTGGCATTGCTTCAGATTGCCGCGATTGCCCTCTACCTGCGCGTAGAAGACGATCGCGGGGCCAAGGAGACCTTTCGCTTTGAGAAATTGCGCGGTGATGTCCTCGCTCCAAACATTCTTCTAGAGCGTCCCGACGGCACACGAGTCTCCCTGCACGCCATTGGCGGCAACCTGCGCCTCGTGCACTTCTGGGCAACCTGGTGTCCTCCCTGTGTCGAGGAGCTTCCAGGGTTACTTGCAACCTCCGATGAACTTGCTGGCGATGGTCTCACGCTCATCGCGGTGAGTATGGATGAGAACTGGGACGTGATTCGCAGCTTCTTTGCAGGCGACGTCCCGCGCAATATCTACCGCGCCGTGCACCGCGAGGCCTACAAGAAGTTCGACGTCGCCACCCTGCCCGATTCCTACCTAGTGCCAAGCAACGGCCGGCTTCGAGCACGGTACGGCGGCGCCAGAGACTGGCGAAGCCACGGCGCAAAGGAGCACTTGCGCAATGCGCTGCGCTAACTTGCGGCCAATTGCATTGAGGCCTGTCATGCAGCAGCGGTGCTCCTAAGCCGATTGTAGCCCGGGCTACCCCCTCTGGATGTGACCTACGAGAACTGCACCCTCACAAACCTAGGCTTCCCTACCCCGACCGACGCAAAGTAGTACAAGCGACTGGTACAATCTTGTGCTGATGCGCACGGCTGCTGCGAGCGTCATCACCAGCACAGAGAAAAAACGTGTACCGAGAAAATAGCCCTCGGCTAACCAAGAAGGCGAGGCTCACCACCCTCGAACGCGATACGATCGGGATACACCTAATTGAGACGTTAGAACTTTCTATGAAACTACAATTCTTGTTGCTTGCGCTCCTAGTCCCCTTTGCCGCCTGCGGAGATGATGGGTCCGGCTCAAGCATTCGTGATGGGGCTCCAGGCCAACAGAGCGATGCAACGATTGTCATCGACGAGGAAAGTCGCGTTGCGCAGTACATTCGCTCGACCACGTACTCGAAGATGGTTCTGGAAATCGATTCGGTGCCAGGCTTTGAACCGCGAGCAGCAGCGCAAAGTAAGTTGCTTGGACAACTTGATTCCATCCTCGACAAGCCCGACGGCATTACCGTCGTAAACGACGGCACGCTTACCAGTCGCGGCGAAGACCACGCGTGGACCGATGCAGAACTTTTCGCGCTTGCCGATGAGAACTTTGATCTAGCGGTCGACGACCAGACCATCAAAATGCACGTCCTCTTTATCGATGGCTCATCCGCGCGCGATACAAATTCGGGCCGAATCCTTGGATTGGCTTGGTCGAACACGCACCTTGTAATGTTTAAGCAGACGATCGAAGACACGTGCAGCAGCAACCTAACGCCACCGCTGCTACGTGAGTCGCTTTGCGAGGGCGCCGAGTTCTCGATTTGGCTGCACGAAGTTGGTCACTTGCTCGGGCTGGTCAACACCGGCTTGTCCATGGTTAACGATCATCAAGACGAAGAGCGCGGCGCACACGACGTTAGTGATGCGTGTGTCATGTACTGGGCCTACGAGGGTGAGGCAGCAGTTGATGTGCTTCGCGATCGACTGATTGGCGGCAATCAAGAGGCCCTTGAGTTTGACGCAGAATGTCTCGCCGACATCGCTGCCGTCCGCGATGCGCCGTAACGGCTAGGCCTCGGCAGCCTGCTTCGACTCTCGAAAATGCCAAAGCCACGAGGGCGGAGCATTTCGCGTCGGCGTCCCCTTGCCGCCAATGTACGAGATAAAGCGATCGCGTATGTCTGGCACCGTCGAACTCTTCACGCTTGGATGCGCCATCAAAGCATCGAGCCATTTCAAGACCTTTGGCAGGCTGCCCATAATGTCCAACTGTGGAGCGATTTCTTCGCACCACATAAGCCTTTGAAGCACGGGTGCAATCGCCGCATCCACTAGTGAGAGTTTGTCGCTGGCGAAAAACCGCGTATCGCCAAGCTCGGCTTCAAGGCGCAGCAATTTGTCTCGGCATGCCTTTGCTTTCTTGTGTGCGGTTTCTTCGTCGGGCGCCACAACAACGCCTTTTCCATCGCCCCAAAGTGCGGCGCCAAACTCAATCCACGCGCGGTGACGAGCCTTTTCTAAGGGGTCGCTAGGCAGCATTTCGTGCCCCTCGGTGGTCTCCGCCAGATACTCGTTAATCACTGCCGACTCAAAGAGCGTCGTGCCGTCGACTTCGAGAACCGGAACTTTACCGAGTGGCGAAAGCTTTACGAACCAATTCGGCTTGGTGACCAGATCGATGTAGACGATGTCGTACTCGACCTTCTTCTCTTCGAGCGTAATGACGCTTCGCTGTACGTATGGGCAAAGGTCGAAACTTGTGAGTCGGTATCTTGGCATTCTTCGCACCCTTCCGTCCTGCAGTAGACAACAATGCAGGGCTAAGAAGAATGTCACCAACGCTTGTAGGTGTGCAAGGGCTCGACTTTAGCTCGTTCGAGCTACGCTTCGTCGGCAACACCAGCCAAGATATCGCACGCAAGCTGAACCGCTGCAGGCGAGCCAGACAGCGCAAGTACATCGTTGGCAGCAAGAGGCTCGTGCCCTGTTGGCAGCGTCGTTGTCTCTGTCCCGCGACAAACAGCCACAACCGTCGCCCCACTCCGACACCGAAGGTCGAGTTCTGCGAGCGTCGCGCCATCCGCTTGGCTACCCGCTTCGATAGCGAAGGGATGATAATTGATTCCCTCGAGAGGCCCCGGGGATGAAATCGCCTCGAACGCCTGACCGTGCCCCAACGGCGGCTGCCCTTCCTCGTCTTCGTTGGCTGCGCGGTAGGCAACCTCGATGGCGAGTCGCGCGACACCCGAGGTGTAGGCACCTCGAAGTCGACCGAGTCGAAGCCCCAGATAGACCAACACGGCTAGCACCATCGCCGAGACCACGACGGCAGGCCACGGCCCTTCGACAAGTGGACTCACGATCGCGAGCGTCGGGAGACCGATCGCAAGGATGACTGCAAGCAATCCAAACGCTTCGACAGCGCGCGACCTGGCCTTGTCGAGGTTTCGCTCGCGAACTGACGTGCGCCCATTGGAAACCAAGAGCAGACCGCTTCGCAATAACCCGACGAGAAATGGTGCAGCGACGACTACGGAGCCGACGTTAAGGGCCAAAACGTAGCGATCATCGATACGCGGCAAAAGTGTGCCTCGTACGACAAAGACAATCAGTAGTGCGAACCAATCCAAGATCACCGCAGTCGTGGGCCGGCGCCATGAAGAGCGCGATTCTTCGTCGCGCGGACTGCGAAGAAACGAGTGATAGTCGGTTAGAGCATTGTGGATACGATCGGGAATCACCCGATCTAACGTAGTGACAATGGACTGCGCCCGCCCCAACAGTAGCGGCGTTGTAAAGACAGTTAGGGTTGCAACCGTGACCAGCGCCGGCATGGTTTCCTCAGGTACAAGACCGCCAGCAATCGCGATGGTCGCCAGGATAAATGAGAGTTCTCCAATTTGCCCAAGAGCTAAGCCGGAGTACACGCCGCGCCGAATTGAACTACCCGTGAGAACCGTCGCGAAGCTCACCGAGACGAGTTGTAGAACGATGACGATGGCGCAGAGAACCAATGCCAATGGAAGACTGCTCCAGGCGACGAGCGGGTCCACTGTCATGCCGATGGAAACGAAGAAGATGCCAGAGAAGAGCGCGCGCAGCGGCTCGATAAGCTCCTCGACCGCTTCACCGCGCCCCGACTCGGCAACCGCCATGCCCGCGATGAAGGCACCGAGGGCAACAGAATAGCCAAAGAGATTTGCCACCAAGGCGAGGCCAAATGCTGCTGCGGTCGCGAGAACCACGACGACTTCCGACTCGTTGCGCTCGAGGGCATAACGAATCACTCGCGGCAAAACAAGCATGCCAACAATGAGCATGGAGGCCACAACCGCGACGAGTTGCGCGATCATGATACCGAGCGAGCGAAGCTCCAAGGTCTCTCCTGAAGCAAGCGCGGTGACCACTGACATGAGAACGATGGCCACCACATCTTGCACGACCAGGATTCCAAAAACGTGCGAGCGAATGTCGGCATCGACTGGACGAGTTCGCAGCACCGCACTAACCACCATGGTGCTCGAGATCGAGAGGGTGGCGCCCAGCGTTACTGCGCCCCCAGTTGACCAGCCGAGAACTGATCCCACGGTGAAGCCCGCCAAGAAGAGCGCCCCGATCTGGGCTGCCGCAGCTAGGCCAGATACCGGCAGAACGACCATAAGACGCCGAACGCGAAACTCTAGGCCGATCGCAAACATGACGAGTACGACACCAACTTCTGCCAGCTCAGACATTCGCTGTGGATCTGCAAATACCGGAATGGGAATATAGGGACCGACAATCAGCCCGGCGAAGAGATAGCCAAGAATGCTTGGCTGGCCAAATCGGCGCGCGAGCAGCCCGGTCACCGCTGCCACAACTGTGACAATTGCAAGATCGAGAATCAGGCCGTGCATTCGCTCACAGTAGCATCGAATTTTTGCCCGTCGCTAGCCCACCAATACGGCAATACCGCCGACGGGATTCCCCACCCACTCCCAAACGGTATTCAGGCGAGGGCGCTCCCGTCCAGAACGTTCAACGCTTCGCTGGGGCGCCTACCCTTTCGCCACGGATGACAATGCGTCCCCAAGCCAAGAAGAATTCTTACCCATGGCGACAAGATGTTTTCGACGTTGCTCGCGCAGCAGCAGGAGTAACACGGAAGTTCTGGTGTTGTTGATCGCGACGACGATCGCTCTGCCCGCCGGTCGCCGAACCTTCGCAGAAAGATGTTGATAGCGCTTTTGACGCTCGGGCGGGACTGATTCGCCGTAAGAAGAAGTATTATATCATTACGCAGTCGCCTCTTTACCTGAAGCAGTCTGGCAGCAGCTTTTTACTCTCCCAAGAGTATTTCGAACTCCTTAAGAGCCGACTCAAGGACGGTGGAATCGCTGACATTTACTGCAACGCCCAAGGAAACCCGACTCAGGCTCTTCTCGTCCGCACTACAGTAAGTACCGTATTCCCCTACTACGAGGGTTTTGGTGACGGCTATTTCATTCTTGCATCGAATCGGCCAATTAAGATCTCATCAGAAAATTTCCGAGAGAAGCTTCGAGCTGACGATCCAATCACAGCCGACATTCAAACAATCGGCGTCGATTTCGTACTTGCAAACTTTGATAAACCAGCGCTCGACTGGAAATCATCTCCATATGTGATTACCGACGACCATCCTTTGGTCGAATATCCGCTGATCACACGGTGGCTAACTGACCTCGCCAACTAGGCAAAGATGCGTGCCTTGGGCCGATCGCGACTCCTCAGTAGTCGCAGCCCTCGATTGGAAGCCCGTCGCTCAGCTCCTTGTTGAGGATGAAGTCGATGTCATCACCCAAGATGTCGGCCCACTCTTCCACATCCGCTTCCACCAAGAACTGGTTCCAGATGCCCTTGATCAGGGTTCGAGACATGCGAAATGCCACAGGGTATTCCATGTTGGCTTGAAGCTGGTCAGCCAGCTCCAAGGTCATCGTATTCGAGAGCTCTTTGGCGTCGAGTAGTGAGAAGGCTGCGGCGTTATCAAAGACCACAAACGAGGTTCCGTCATCCAGTTGCATCACAAGCTTCAGCTCGTCGCTGATGCCGTTGTGATTGCGGCGAAGAATAAGCGCGAGTGCGGCGCGAGGAGATTCGAACGCCGAATCATCGCTGCCAATACTGCCAAGGTATCCGAGGCCGACGTAGCGATCTTGCTCTTCGACATAGCGATCACCAAAGGCGAAGTCGCGGCCACAAACTGTTTCGTACTCCGTGAGTTCGACGCCGAGTTCTGTCGAATCAGCCCGGTCATCCGACGTATCGAAGTTTTGATCTACAGACTCGGTTGCACAGCCAATGGTCGAAAGCGCACCAAGGGACACGAGTACGAGGAGGCGATTGATGCTGGACATAGGACCTTAGTATTGGAGATTGCAGGGAAGCTCAACCGGAACAATAGAACGCTGTGCGACAGATTCGGCCCGTGTTCAGCCGCGATTTCGGGGTCGATCGGGTGCTCTATAAGCCCTCACTTCCAGCGCAAATCACAATGTGAAAATGAGACCGCGCTGGTACTGTGGACCCGATGCTGAACCTGCGTGCTTACGGTCTCTGTGCGATCCTCCTACTCGGCTGCGACACGCTCAGTGTCCCGGGAGGCGGCGATTCCGGGCCGGTTTTCGACGGCGGTAGCGACGATAGCGATGCAGCGATCGGCGGGCCTTTGTGCGGCAATGATGAGATGGATCCCGGCGAGGCTTGCGACGATGGCAACCTCGTCTCGGGCGACGGCTGCTCCAAGGTGTGTCTCGATGAGAACGCCGTCTGCGTTCCGGCCCAGCTGGGAACAATCTTCACGTTGGGAAGCCAAGCTGGCCGGATGGTCGCCGACGCTGGCCTTCTATATGTGGCCGGTGCGCCCTTTCTAAACAATCCCAGGATGCGCATCTTGGATGTCTCGGTCCCAGGGAGCACAGCCGAGCTCAGCGGGTATCAACACCCTCCAAAGGACTCGCCAAACTCTAGAACGTTGGGAATCGCCAAGCGCGACGATCGAATTTGGCTCGTCGGAACCGACCCCGGAATCGTCTCGATCGATGTTTCCGCTCCAACCGCTCCTGCGCTTGATTACCGTCGCCTAAATCCACGGTCCGATGGGCACCTTGTGCGCCTCGGTGACAATCACCTCCTCGTATCTCAGAGCGTCGCGGAGACTCCTGTGGTCTACGATATCTCGAGTGGCACGGCAGCCTTCACCACAACGCTCGGCAACTCGGGTGATGTCTACTACAACGTCGGCGCATCCGGGACCCTGGCCTTTGCCTCGACCTTCAACAACACCGTCGACATCTTTGGCGGAATCGACAACCCTGGCGTGTCGACGACTACGGTTGGGCGCTACACCCATCCCGACGCGTGGAACAGCAGCGCCGCTGTTCGCAAGATTGAGTCGGATGGCGACCTAATGGCATTTGCCGTGCGAGGTGGAGCTGCCGGGGGCATTCACCTTGTCGACGTCGGCAATCCTTCGGGGCCTGTGCTGCGAGCAACCATTGCCGAGGAGCCCGACGACATGATGTTGCAAGGCAGTTTTCTTTTCGTACCAAGCAAAGATGGCTTGCGTGTCTACGACGTTAGCAACCCTGCCGATCCAATTGTTGCGGGCAGCATTGTCGAATTTGATTTCAACTCGGTGAGCGTTGCGATTGATGGCGCCCTCGCCTACATGGCCGGCGAAGACAAGCTCATGACGATCGAAGGGCTACCAGGACTCTGTCAGCCAATCTGCGGAAACAACCAACGCGAATATCCAGAAGCGTGCGACGACGGCAATCGCGACGATGGTGATGCGTGCAACGCCGACTGCTCGGGCGATTAGAACGACTTCACGGGTTGGCGTGAAGCCGACGCAAGAGCCACTGGCCCGCAGGCCCTGGCGGAGCACTGGTGCGCACGATCGACGAGAGCTGCACGAGTAATGGTTTGGGGCCCCACTCTTCGAGGTGCAGCTGCACAAGTTCCCCACTCTCGATGTGCTCGCGAACCATCTCCGTTGGAAGATTTCCCCAGCCAAGCCCCGCGCGAATTAGTGCAAGCTTGGTGTGGGCATCGGCCACACGCCATGAGTGCGCCGAGAGCACACTGTGATCGGCTTTTTGCGCTTGCCGATGGGTACTAATCACAACCTGCACTTCGTCCCGCACAGCACTTGTTGGAATTGGCGCGCTGCACAGCGCCAAACTGTGGTCTGCACTTGCGACGGCAATGAGGGCAACCTGGGCGAGAAAGCGACGCGTAAGTTCGGGGGCGTCGATTCCCACCGGCCCGGCGATGCCCAAGTGGCAGCTGCCATCGACAACGGCTTCGGGCACCTGTTCGAGCTTCTTTGTGTGAATGCGCAGAACCACCGTCGGAAATTCGGTCTGAAAGCCTCGGCACATCTGCACAAGGATGTGTGCCGGGACAATCGCGTCCACCACAACCGAGACCTCGGCTTCAAGCCCTTCAGCGATGCTGGAAGCGCGGTCTCGAAGCGAGCTCACCTGGGCAAAGACGCGCTGTGCATCAACGAGAAGTAGCCGGCCCACGGCCGTCAACTGAGGCCGCCGCCCCGTGCGCTCGAAGAGGGCAACCCCAAGGTTGCTCTCCAGATTGGCCACGCCCTGGCTTACGGCGGATTGCACCCGATCGAGCCTGCGGCCGGCAGCAGAGAAGCTGCCCTCCTCCACCACAGTAAGAAAAAGTCGAAGCTGGTCGAGAGTAAGAGTTTCAAACACGAAGTGCCGCCTGGGTGAGCTATCTGCAAAAGAGATACATCCTATCATTCTTTCACCGGTTTACATGATGCCCGAGCATTCCTAGTTTGGTGCCTTCGCGGGATGGTCCCGTACCTACCAAGCAAAGAATCAACGATGAAACGCACACTTGCACTCTCACTCACCCTTCTTGCGGCACTCTCCGCTTGCGACAAAGCCGATAAAGAGGCGCCAGCCACGGAGGCTTCCAAGCAGGAAACTCCAACCAAGCAAGCGCCGGCTCCAGCAACCGAGGTCAAGCCCGCAACCCAGACCGCTGCAAATCCTGGGGCATCTCTTGCCGACGCCGCCGGAACGTTCGCCATCGACTCCGACCACACCCAGATCATCTTTAAGGTTAAGCACCTCTCGACATCGTTTCAGTACGGGCAGTTTACGCGCGTCGAAGGCTCACTCTCGATTGACCCAGCCAACCTTGCTGCTAGCAAGGTGAACTTAACCATCCCAACTGCCTCAGTGTTCACGGGAAACAAGAAGCGTGACGATCACCTTCGCAGCCCCGACCTGTTTGACGCGAAGCAGTTTTCCACCGTCACGTTCAAGAGCACCGATGTGAAGGCGACGGGAGCGAACCTCTACGCCGTAACCGGCGACCTCTCTATGCACGGCGTTACCAAGCCGGTAACCATCTCATTGGAGAACGTCGGCGCAGCTGCCGATCCGGAGATGATGGGCGGTAAGTTTCGCATCGGCTTCAATGGCGAAGTCACCATCAACCGCGCTGACTTCGGCATGACCTACATGCAGGGCGCAGGACTTGGCGATGACGTGAAACTCCTGCTCGCTATCGAAGCGCTCCGCGAGTAACCGAAACTAGGAATAACTCGGAGGCACGAGACGATGCTAACTTCTGACATGATTCTAGCAATGCTCTTGTGGCCGGCACTTGTGTCGGCCGCGGTGCTCTCCCTGTTGTGGATTCCCCGCATGCGGAGTCCTGACCGAGCACAAGTGATTGCCGCTTTGGCCGTGGCTTCGGGCTTCGCTGTTGGCTTTTGGGTCGTCGCTGGGCGACCGAGCTTTCCGCCACCGGTGGATGCGAAAGAGCAGCTGCCTTGGATAGCCCTTGCAGCACTCATTGCCGCTGTGCTGATAGGCCTTGTGCGAAAACGCCAGATCGCCATTGCCCTACTCTGCGTGGCTCTCGGGGCGCTTAGCATGCGTTTGCTTATGCGCGCTCCCATTCAGTTTCAATGGTCGGCAACGGAAAGCATCGCTCGAGTCGCGGTGCTTGCTGCCGGCATGGCCGCAACGGTTGGCGCGGGACTGCTGTTTCAAGCGCGTGCGCCGGCCAAATTGTCAGCACTTGCGATTGCCGCACTTGCGGGGCTCTCTGCGCCCATCATGCTCTTCTCTGATTCACTCTTACTCGCGCAGCTAAACGCCACTCTCGGTATCGCCGCAGGGGTTTTACTCGTAGCTGTTTTGTTGGTGCGCTTTCCAATTCCTCTGGCCGCGGCAGCTGTGGTCTCGGTCGCCCTATCGTGGTCATTCTGGGTCGTAGCACTGCTTTTTGCGAGCATGCCGATCTTGAGTTTCGCACTGCTCGTCCTGGCTCTACCTCTCGCACTACTACTAGGGCTCGTCATTCCAAACCGCTATGCGCGCACTCAACTCGTCGCGCCCACCGGGCTGGTGCTTTCGCTTGTCGTCGCAGCGTTGGCGGTCGGCGGGCTTCGCTACGCCCGAAGTGCCGAGCCAGCCCCGACAAGTGACGAGACCGATTATGGCTATGGCTACGATTACGAGAGCCAGTAGCTAGCCTGAGTTGCGTAGTTTCGCAGCCGATCAACGAGCGGAATGGCGTCGCAGGCGAATTCCAGCGAGCAAGACGATAAGGCCCCCGCCCAAGGCTCCTGTGCCACGGCCAGAGCTGTTGCAACCGCCAGGCTCAGAGACGTCCGTTGCAATGTCGTGTTCGAGTTCGGTTGGACCATTGAGCCCGCAAAGTGCCCCAAATGCTCTCCTGATGGCCGATATAGATGTGGGGGAATTGGGTGCATTCCCTAAACGTACGTAAAAAAATCCATGACTCGTACACTCAGCGTACTACTGAGGGACCGCGAAAATTACTCTCACAAGACTACATAGCAATTCTCAAGCATTGCCCAAAAACCGGCAGTGAGAACAATTCTCAGTGCATTTGGGGGCTCAAGTTCTCACGAAAGTGGTCGCGCTCTCCAAATATGTGCTCGCGAATTTGGCAACTTCGCGAGTGTCTAAGCCGTTTGGGGCGCTTGGCTGCAAGCGACACAACGGAGTTTCAACGAGCCCTTTGAAGCCTCGGGCGCTTTGGTCGGATTTCTTGTCGGTACCGCAGTCCTCGTATGCTTGCGGACGTCGTTCAACTGATGCTAATGCTACAAAGGTGCCCTACCGATAGGGCTAGCATAGTCATCGAGTACTTTGGGCAAAGTCGCAGTGAACGATCAAGACAAAAGCAAGGAAGAGCTAATTGCGGAGCTTGAGCGCTATCGCGCGTCAAGCTTCGAGCAACGTCTTGCCGAGAGCGAGAAGCTTCTTCGCCTTACGGGTGACCTATCGAAGATTGGAAGTTGGCGAGTTGATGTTATTGGCAACACACTCCACTGGAGCGATGAGGTCTATCGAATTCACGGCAGAAATCGCGAAGCCTATACGCCCGATATCGCCTCCGCTATTGAGCACTACCACCCCGAAGATCGCGACTATGTCTCGACCTGTGTGAGCCAAGCCATAGAGCAAAGGAAAGACTTTGGTTTCGAACGGCGAATCGTTCGCGCCGATGGCGAGGTTCGATTGGTGATTTCCCGAGGACGCCCCGAGTTTGGTGCAGACGGCGTGCGCTCAATCATTGGCATATTTCACGACATCACCGAGGAACGCGCGCGCGAGGCCGAGCGCTTTCGCGATCTCGAGAGCCTTCGGGCCCACCTGGAAAACACCCCACTTGCTGTTATCGAGTGGGATGTCGATTTTAACGTTACCGCTTGGAACGCGCGCTCAGAAGAAATCTTTGGATACTCAAAAGAGGAGGCTTTGGGGAAGCATGCAACCGAACTCATCATGCCTCCTGAGCTTAAAGATTGGGTTACAACATACTTCCAAGAAATCTTAAGCAGCGGTGGTACGTCGGCGCGCGTCAATGAGAATCGAGTGAAGAGCGGCGGCTCAATCACCTGCGAGTGGTACAATACGCCCCTCTTCGACGCGAACGGCACACCGATGGGGCTTGCCTCGATTGCTCAGGATATTACCGAGCGCAAGGCCCTTGAGGCCCAGCTCGTGCAATCGCAGAAGATGGAAGCGATTGGAACTCTCGCCGGCGGCGTCGCGCACGATATGAATAACGTGCTTGCCGTCGTGCTTGGGCTTTGCTCCATCATGCAACGCGAACTCGACTCTGAAAGTCGCCATCGCAAAGACATTGACAATGTTCTCGCTGCCGCCCAACGAGGACGAGAAATGGTCAATAACCTGCTCGGCTTTGCACGCAAAGGTGCCTACTCGCGAACACGGTGGTCACCGAAGCTTATTGTCGATCCCATTGTCGAGTTGCTTAGTAAGACAATTCCCAAGGAAATATCGACTTCGTCCAACATCGCCATCAATGTACAAGACATCGTCGGCGATTCAAATCAGATCACGTCAGCACTGATGAACCTGTGCATCAATTCATCCCACGCGATAGAGGGGCGTGGGCACATTTCAGTGTCGGCCTCGAATCTTCTAGTTCGCGCGGGGGATTACGACCAGCATCCGCAATTGCGCCCGGGCGAGTACGTTGCGCTATGCGTCACTGATGATGGCAAAGGCATGAACGAAGCCACGCGCAAGCGTTCCATCGAACCCTTCTTTACAACGAAGGACATCGGCAAAGGAACCGGCCTGGGCCTATCGATGGTCTACGGTGCAGCCGAGCACCACGGCGGTGCACTCCTGCTTGAGAGCGAGATTGGCAAGGGAACCACAGCCTCACTGCTCTTGCCGGTGGCCGCAGTGCCAATGGCCGTAGAAGCCAAGTTCTCGAAACCCACAAAGCGGCGCGTTGGTACAATTCTTATGATCGACGACGAGGCCATGCTACTCGAGAGTGTCGATCGCATGCTCGAGGGCAACGGGTACACCGTGCTTTTGGCCGAAAACTGCGCCATTGGGCTTGAAGTCTTTCGCCTGCGTCACGAGGCAATTGACGCTGTCATGTTAGATCTTTCGATGCCCGAGATGGGTGGTGCAGACTGCTTCGAACTGCTTCAAAAAATTGACGCCTCGGTACCGGTATTGATCTGCACAGGCCACGGTGACGAGCTTCGTGCGAAAGCCATGATCGACGCTGGCGCAGCCGGTGTGCTTCGGAAGCCCTTTGCCGTGCAAGAGCTTGAGGACAAGCTCAGCGAAGCCATGAGTCGTTAGCCGAGTCGTTAGCCGCGACCGGGTTCGAAGCCACCCTAAGCTCAAACAGCGCCAGAACGACCACCACCGCAATCTCGCCTGCGAAGTAGCTCGTCCCCAAGAGGCTCAAGTCGTCTTGCCTAGTAATCACGAGGCCGACTGTCAGGCAGCAGTACAGTAGATTGGCGCTGGCGATACCGCGCAGCCATGGGCGCCAATTCGCCGGCTCAATCACCCAACACAAAATCGAATAGAGGGAGAAGCCAGCAGCAATCGCAGCCAGCGCGTAGAGAACGCTCGCTGGCATGCCAAAGATGCTCTCGAAGCGCACCATCATGATACCCAGCAACAGGGTGGATACGAGCGCGCCCAAACCGTCGACTAAGAAGACCTGATGGGGGCGCATCGCGGCGAGCCGAGCCTGCACTGACATGTTGATAGCGTACCTCGGATTGCTGAGCCGAAATATCTGCGGGGAGCCTGCTGGCGATCGCGCCCTAAGGCTGAGTTGGCATTGTGAGTTTAAAGGCGCCGATTCCCCGCGGCCCGTCGTAAGGGACGCCGTTGAAGGGTGGCGCCGATCTAGGATCATCTACAAGCTGGCCAAAGCTGCCGGCCAAGTAAAAGAGGTAGACCTCGCCGCCAATCACATCGACGCCAGCAATGCGTGGTTCTCCATTCGGAAGATCACTGAGAAGTGGTGTGTCGTCCCAATCTCCCGTGCCGTGAAGTGCCGCGCCGAGTTCGATGTTGACCGCTGCAGACGTATCGAAGGTGTCAAACGCTGATCCAGGCAAGAGCTGCCAGCGCTCGGCCTCGCTACTAAATGCGACCATGTAGAACTGCTCGTTGTACTCGAAGACCTGTGCCCGTGAGTAGCCTTCGAGAATGGGATCGGTTGGCAACAGGAAGTTGACCATATCCGATGTGCGCGTGATGGCGATGTAGGGCGTCTCATCGGCCGGCGAATCGAGCTGCGTCTGATAAATCAGAACCTCCCCATCTTTGAAGTGAAGGTCCGCATGACTGGTTGTGCTGCCGCGCCACGTGCCGTCGAAATCGTTAATATCGATTACGGCCTTATTATCAACCAAGAAGGACGTTCCTAAGAGATTCTTGGGAGCATCAACTTGCATTCCGACCCAATAGAATCCGGTTAGCGGAACGTCTGGATACTCGACACTGGAGAAGTATTTTTTGGAGAGCCCCAAAAACCCCGTTGTGACAGGGATTAGGTGGGTCGTCTGATGATTTCGAAGCTGCATGCCATTGGAATCGGTCGCGTTTCGCAACAGCAGAGCCTGGTCCCCCTCCGCTTTCGCTCCATCGAGCCATACGGCTTCCGCATCGCCAGGAGTCCAGTGAATGATGGCGTAGTGCCAACCGCCTGTCCCTGCGTCACTCGATTTGGAGGGAACAACGAAGTAGGCTTTTTCGTTGTGAACAAAGCTCGACGCGCGCTGGGATCCGACCGTGGAAATTAAGTAGTAGCTATCGTCTATGGGGTTATCGGAAGCACGAAAGAGTGGTTGCTCTGGAGTGACTTCCTCTAGTGGAACGGATGGTCCGGTTGGGCGCGCATCAAAGACGACGTTTGCATCGTCTGCGACATCGTCGCCTGCATCGTCTTCGGCTAGAGCGTCAAAGCCTAGCCGGCCGCACCCTGTCGTGGCCGAGCAAAGCACGATCCCGGCGACGGCGAGAAAATTTGCCGACCTCGCAAGACGCGGCCGCTCTTGAAGGTGTTTCAGAGGGCGAGCAATTCGGAGTCGACGTACCACTTACGAACTAGATCAAATATCGCCAGTGGGCGCCATCGCTAATCTCACAGAACTTGAAAGAGGCTTTGGTACTCGGTCGTTGTACCGAGGTTTTCGCTCGAGAGTCGCTCACATTCACCTACCGCCTTACCCTGGAGCGCACACGGAGACCGCAGGTGTTGCCTCATTTACGAATACAAGACTGAACCCGAGAGACTGCGATCTCCTCTCGACGTGATGCATGCAGCCCCGTCGAAGGCGCCCCTGCTACGGAACCTGAGGTTGCGCAAACGCGGTAAGAGCTGCGATGTAGACATCCCAGGCCTCAATCTGCGGAATATGGCCGACGCCTTCGACCTCTATGAGATTGCTGTTTGGAAACGACTGGTCGGCCGCTTTGCCCAAGCGTTCGTAGCGCCCCATCTCCGCGGCAATCTCTGGCGCCACAAGGTTCTTTCCTAGAGCCGTTCTATCGCGCGTGCCGACGATAAGAAGAGTGGGCGCTTTGACCTGGGAAAACTCGTAGACGACTGGCTGCGTAAAGATCATGTCGTACGTTAGAGCCGAGACCTTCGCCAAGGTCTCACGGTCAGGGCTCGTCGTCCAGCCAACCTGAATATCCGCAATGGCGTCGTAGGATGGCTCCCACTTGCCATCGAAGTAGCTCTTCTGCATATACGCGCGCACGCCAGCTGGTGTCTTTGCAAGTTCGGCTGCCTCCCAACTGTCGATACCAGGGTACGGCACCACCTGCTGCCAGTCTTCGAGGCCGATGGGATTTACCAGCGCGAGCTTTGTTGTGCGCTGCGGGTACATCTGCGCAAAGCGTGTCGCGAGCATGCCTCCCATCGAGTGGCCGACAACAACAACCGAATCGATACCGAGATGGTCAAGCAGCCCGGCTGTGTTGTGCGCCAGTTGCTGGAAGCTAAACTGATACGTCGTGGGTTTTGATGACTTGCCGAAGCCAATCTGATCCGGCGCAATCACTCGGTGTCCCGCATCGCGAAGGCTTGCAATCGTGCGCTCCCAATACGCTCCGCTAAAATTCTTGCCGTGCAGCAGCACGATTGCAGGCTTGCTCGTAGGCTCGCTCGGCGCAACGTCCATGTAAGCCATTTCTAGAGCCTGGCTCTGGCTTGTAAAGCGGTGCACTGCGACATCGAATGGGTAGGGGTAGAGCGAAAGCCTAGCGTCGAACTTTGAGGGTTCTGCACCGGGCTCAGTCGCCTGGCTGCAATCGGCTGCGGTGGTTAGGGCGGCGGATTTGGGGCTTTTCGCCCCTGCCCCCACCCCAGAGCAAGAGGCTAGAGCCGCGGAGACGATGACGAGGTACAACTTAGACATGGCAACGTATGTAGCACACCCATCCCAGGCACGCAGTCGCTAAGAACTACACTTAGCCAACAGCGAAGCGCCTCACGCGCTAGAGCCGCTTCCAAACCGACGCAAACCACGGCTGCTCGTGCCTGGGTTTGCCTTCGGGTCGATAGAAATGCTCAAGTTCTTGAAAGCCGGCCGCTGCCATAAAGCTCCGATAGGTCGCAACATCGAGGTAGCAGCCGTAACGCTCCCCCGACCAACCTTCGTGGTTTTCGCCGCGCGGATTGGAGGAAAAGAGAATACCGTCAGGCTTGAGAGCGTCTCTCAGCACCGCCAAGACTCTTGGCAATTCCTGGCTGGGGCAGTGAAAGAGAGAGGCGTTGGCAAAGACGCCGTCAAATCGCTGCGATGGCAAATCCAGAGTTAGAAAGTCTTGATGCAGGACTTCACAGCCCGAGTTTCGCCGCGCCATCTGCACAAACTGCTCGGCGCCATCAAGCCCAATGGCCTCGTGCCCCAACTCTCGAAAGGTGATGAGATCGCGGCCTGGCCCGCAGCCAAGGTCCAAGATCACCTGCCCCGCTGCCTTGGGTAAATGGCGAAGCAAGGCCTCGGTATTTTGACGAACGTCGTGGTCACGTGTGCCCTGCCAAAAGGCCTCCGCACGGTCGTTGTAGTGCCCTAGCGTTCGCTCGCTTGTGGCATTAAGAACCTTCGGAGAAAGCTCGGCAATCGCCGTTGGTGCATCGTCCATAACAGCGCTATTCCTTGGGCTGGAAACACGAAACCACACGCTCAAGTTCGTCGAGCTCGAATGGTTTCTGAATAATGCGATGGGTCGTGTTTTCGAGGAACATGGTTTCGTGGCGCCCAATCGCACCGCCGGTCACAAAGACGATGCGGTCGACAAGACGAGGGAAGCGCTCGGTAACTTGCTCTAAGAATTGTTCGCCCGTCATCATCGGCATCATGACGTCACAGAGAATGAGGTCGAACTCTTCGCCGCGGCCAATTCGCTCAAGTGCATTGGCACCATCGCCTGACAAAAACACCGTGTGCGAACCCAGGAGGCGCCCAACAGCGACGCGAACGCTGTCCTGGTCGTCGATGAAGAGGATGCGCAACTTGGCGGCGCTCTTTGGCACACTCGTGAGCTTGAAGGTTGAAGCAGGTGGTGGTGGTGGCGGCGCGACTGGAATGTCGAGGACAATGGTCGTGCCGATGCCCTCTTCGCTGCGGATATCGAAGTGACCACCTACCGCGGTGACGAGATGATGGGTGATTGACAAGCCAAGCCCAGTACCTCGGCCAACGTCTTTGGTTGTGAAGAACGGTTCGAGAACGTGTCGAATGACGCTTGCGGGCATGCCAGCTCCGGTATCCGAAATCGTGACCTGAACGCTATCGGGGTCCGCCTGCGTGACCTCAATTCGAACCACGTTGTTTTCCATGTCCCCGGCCCGGATTGCATCTGCCGCATTGCTGAGCAAATTGACAAAAATCTGCCCGAGCTTGGTCTTGTCGATGACCACGAGTGGCACGGCGACCTGCTCAATCTCGATCCGAGCGCGATGGCGAAGGAGATGACTTGTCGAATGGGCGGCCCAGGCGATTGCGCTCGCGACGTCCCCTGGCTCGGTAGCCTTTGGTCGTGAGAAGCTCCCCAAAGCCCTGACGATGTCCCGAATCCGATTAGCGGCCTCAAGCGTGTCGGAACACGCCTGCTCCATATCTGCGATGTCAGCAAGCTGCGTACTCAGTGTGCCGCCAACTTCGGAGATCGTCGCGTGAAGCGCGCGCAGGCGGTAGACGAGCAAGCTTGTATTGCCGCTCACGACCGTTAGTGGATTGTTGACCTCGTGGGCCACACCCGCCGCCATGGTGCCTAGGGAGGCGAGACGTTCGGCAAGTTCGAGGCGCTTTTGCACTTTGTGGTCAGCAGTCATGTCGTGCAGCACCATTACCGCGCCAAGAACTTCGCCCCGATCGACGACGGGCGCTGAGCTTCGCTCGATAAATACCGAAGCACCGGTACTGTGGTTTTCTAGGCGGCCAGCGGAGGATTGCATAGCCGTGCCGCGCAGAAGCGTCTGGCATTCCTCGTCGTAGTCGACAATCTCGCCGTCCTCGTCGAGGAGCCGAAGAACGTCGCGCAGCTCTTGGCCAAGAGCGACTTTTTCGGCGAGCCCGAAAATCGTCTCGGCTCCCTTGTTCATGAACGTCACGCGGCATTCGGCATCGATTGCGACGACAGCGTCGGCGATGGATTGCAAAAGTGTCGAGTGCCATTGTTCTCGCTGGCGACTCTCGCGTTCAAGCCGGAACTTTACCAAGCCCACAGCAATGGCACTTTGGATATCCGAGGAGCGTACCGGCTTGAGTAAGTAGCCATAGGGAGAAGTCTGAGCGGCGCGAGCCAAGGTGGCTGTGTCGGCATGGGCGGTGAGAAAGATGACGGGTACATCCAAGAATTTCCTTAGTAGGACAGCGGTTTCCACACCGTCTACCGGGCCCTTGATGCGAATGTCCATGAGCACGATGGTGGGTCGCACTCGCTGCGCCAACTCTAGGGCCTTATCACATGACGAGGCGATGCCCGCCGATCGATATCCCAAGTCGCGAATCGTGTGCTCGATATCTTTTGCGACGATTCTCTCGTCCTCAACTATGAGGACCGATACATCTTCTTGGACTTCTTCCACCTCGGCAACCACCATTAATTTGATCCTAAACCATCACAGTGTCGACAGTCTTAAAAACTATGGAGAAGCGTGTTCCGTTGTCAGTATTGATGGCTAGCTCGCCTTCAAGCTGCTCCACAAGAGTTTCGACAAGCATCATGCCCATGGACTGCTCCGAGCCGTCCGAGTCTGTTTTGACGAGTCCAATGCCGCTATCTCGTACGATGAGCCTAATTTGCCCCACACCGTGAGGGGCGAGTTCTACGGCAATAATGCCTTCACGCCCATCGGGAAACGCATGTTTGATCGCATTGGTGACAAGTTCGTTAATGATGAGTCCAACCGTAATTGCTGTGTCTACTGGAAGATCGATGCGTTCGACGTCCATTTTCGACTGTATCCGTCCACCTACACCTGTTGCGCGAAAGATAGCCGCCACAAACGACTCGGCGTAGTCGGAGAACGGCACCTTGGCATAGTCGTCCGACTGGTAGAGCCGCTCGTGAACCACGGAGATGGCTTCGATCCGCCCCCGACAATCCTGTAGGGCATTGCGAGCAGGCCCTTCTTCAAATTTTCGAATTTGCAAATTCATTAAACTTGAGATGATCTGCAAGTTGTTTTTGACGCGGTGGTGAACTTCTTGCAGCAAAACTTCGCGCTCGCGAACGGTGCCCTGCAGTGCCTTCGTGCGCTCGTCAACTCGCTGTTCGAGTTCTCGATTCGCCACCTGAATACTGGCGATTGCAATTCGATTTTCTTCTTCGCGTTTGCGGGCCGAGATGTCCGCCACAGAACACAAGATATGGGTTCCGTTAGCGGTGTCGACGGGGTTGAGCCCGAGCTCAACGGGAAATTCACTGCCGTCTTTGTGGCGCGCGTAGAGCTCTCGCACGGCGCCCATTCGGCGTGTCTCTGGATGCTTGCTGTAGGCATTTCGCAGTGGGGGATGCGCCTCGCGAAAGCGCTCTGGAAGCAGCATTTCGACTTGGCTACCAATAAGTTCGGCGCGGCTGTAGCCAAAGATTTCTAGGAGTGTCGGATTCACCAAGGCGATGCGCCCATCGCCATCGACCAGCATCATGCCGCTTGCCGAAGCTTCCAGCGCCAACGTCATGCGCTCGAGCGAACGCTTCTCGTGCGTTACATCGTGAAAGACAGCGACAGCTCCTTCAATCGCGCCGTCTGAATTCTTCATTGGCGCCAAGCTCACCGACACCGGCAAAGTGGAACCGTTTCGCTGCGTAAGTGTGCCCGAAGTTTGAACAAGTAACTCCCCAAACTCGGCCGGGTCCATGAGCGCGCGCTCCGAGCCATCCTCTCCATCTAGAACAATTCGGAGAACCTCGGTGTAGGGTTTGCCAATGGCGTTCTCTCGCGTCCAATCCGTCAGCCTCTCGGCACTGGCATTCATCTTGGTAATTGCGCCAAGTTGGTCCAGCGAAACGACCGCGTCGACAATACTCTCAAGGGTGACCGCGAGGCTTCGTTCGCTCTCTCGCTTGGCCTCGTGCGCCCGAAGAATCGAATAGCCAAGCCACAGTCTCTTGCCAGCTTCCTCGGCCACGCTCGTAAGCCGCGCAGATACCTCGGAGTGACGACCGGGCTTGATGACCAGGAGCGCGGCATCAGAATCATTTGCTTTAAGCCCAACGCGAAGCTCAAGAAGTTTGCGTGCGCCGCTCTCTTCCGTTGACGATTCGGGCTCGGCCTCGGACGCACCAAAACGGCACAGTGACAATCCCAGCCGCAGCCGCATCATATCGGCCCCGGTGACCAATAGTTCCTCGGAGCTTTCAGACGCTTGCATCAGTACACCTAGATCGGCTAGCAGCCGCTCATCTTGACGTTTGGCCTCAAGTTCGTCGACGCGCATGCCCTGGATCTTCGCGTTCCAAATCGCAATGGAGGCAATGAGGAAGGTGGTGGTAGTAGCCATAAAGGCGATGCCAAGCTCCACACCGTAGTAACCAGCGCGTTGCCCTTCCATGCGAACCCACCCCAGAACGACTGGAGCGATCGCTACGATCGGCAGTAGCCGTCGTATTGAAGTACCTGCGGAATTTTCCTGCAACAACACAGCCATGACGCCATGGTAGGGCCGGCTTGCGACAATGCCTGGTCCAAGCAAGACCACCGCAAGCGTCGTGTTTAGCGACATTGAGCCGAAGCCAACGCTGCCAACCAGCGCATCATCGGCCAGGATGTAGCCGATGAGAGCCGCGTAGCTCACCACCAAAGCCAGCGAGATGGTCACACTTTGCACCCGTGCACGCCAACTGCGAACATGGAAGTCGGCGATTGCCAACGCACAGCCCGCAGCCCCAAATGCCACTGCCGTACTCGCCGACATGCGGCCGCCACCAGCGCTGCCAAAGATCGGCGAAAGCATCGCATCGAGCCCAAAATCGACGCTTGCAAGATCTTGTAAGAGTGTTGCTAGAGCTATCGCGCTCACAACAAGACCGGTCGCGGCCGCCATCCGAACATGAGAAGTCTTCTCACTCGTGCGCAGCCAGAGGCTTATCCCTGCACCACACATCAGCAGGGCCGTATTTAGCTTGGTTGTCGAATCTCCAAAGACACCAACGAGAAGTTTTGAACTGGTCGCCCAGCCAACAAAGGCGAAGACGCCCAAGAAGATGACGATCATCGCGGCAAGCTGCGCTAGCCGCCGTGAACCTCGCTGGATCTCAGTCAAATGCCCTGCCCGTCATAGTACGCGATAAGTATATCCTGACGGATTGCCGTGCCGCGCCTGCGCTTAGGAGAATTCTTAGAAAGCGACTCCGACGGTGAATTTGTTGCGATTAAATGGAATCGCTAGCGCCGGCGGATCGAAACGGTAGTCGCAGAAGCAAAGCGGTGGCTCAAGATGAAAAAGGCTAGACCGGCTAGCGACGGCCCTCAGCGCCCGTGACGTGGTACTCGACCTTCATGGTGGCTTCATCAAATCCGTACATCTTGTCGAGAAAGCGCGCGTCGGCGCCGGGCTCTAGTGTCTCCGCCTTTACATAGGAATGCTTCAAGCCGACGAGTTTGCCGTCCGCATCGAAGAGCATCGCGTGTACCTGAACAAATTTTGCCGGTTTGGCGCCATCGTTCCGAACCTTGCCAGCGATGTTCAGGGTTCCCGATGTTGTACTGGAGTTATCCTCCGAGACTGCCAGTCCTTTTGCGGATGTCAGCCCGAACTGCCGCTTGGGAATCGTCTCAAACTCAATCGACGAGTACGCAGGAGGCTTGGTGACGATGATTGCGATTGGACTCTTCTCTCCTGGATTCGTCGGATAGGCAGCATAGGCGTGTTCACTTCTAAGTTCGCGACCCTCCGCGTCTTTCAGCACAACCAAGACTTCCGACTTGCCGATGGGAATTGAACTTGTGTTGGTGACAAAGCCGTAGACCCACAGAGTTTCGATCTGATTCACCGCTGCAGAGTGGTGCTCGTAGGTTGCGCTGATCGGAGCGGGAGGCGCTGCTTTGCTTGGCATCTCCGCTAGCGTTTTACTCGCGACGTCGCGGCCTTTTGGGAACGTTCCACCGGTCTCTGCGACAAGTGCGGAATAGAAAAGGGAATCGGTGCGCAGGTCTTTATCTGCCACAATTAGGGACGTACGAGTTTTTCTGTCGACGACAATGGCGCGCCGATCTTGGGGAGGGCCGCGATAGGCGATTACGTACGCAACGTTCTTTGCACGATCATAGCGCCTCTCTTGCCAGCTTGTGCTTCCAGCATGCATGCGGGGCGCACGACTTTGCCCTTCCAAGTAAAACCACGCGAGCCCGTCGACTCCGTACGGATCGAGCCGACTCGTGTGCGGATCGGCCATTCGCTCACACGAGACCATAAGAACATTACCAAGATCGGGCCGTGCGAACTTTGGGCTTGGGCTAAGTGGGCCTTGCAAGCCAGCCGGGACGGCTTCGGTGCACGCAGCAGTCGCAAGGTCGGTTAGTTCTGCCACCACGGCCTTGTTTTGATGCACAAGCCCCACTCCGGTTTGGCCTAAGAAGAAGTAGCCTCCAACCACACCAACAATGGTTGCTAGCACCATGGAAGCTCGGGGAATGAGCGCCCGCGATGCCGCGCCAAGGTCCTTGACTTTAAGGCTTGCAAAAAAGCCAAAGCCAATGGCTGCTGCGATGGCGCCGGGCACAAGGTAGTAGAAGGACGACTCGGAAAGTGACGAGAGATACGTCACCTCACCGTTGTAGTAACTTGGAATTGGGCGAAGAAAGGGCTTGAGCACGCCTGCTAGGCCGACCAGGGCCAAGCCGAGAGCTGCGGGCATGCGAAATGCCATCAGGCCTATCAACACAAAGAGGGCTGCAACCACCATCGCCGGCGTTCCCTCATAGGGCGACCACAGAAAATCGCGATACGCAAAGAAGCCCGCAAAGCCCAGGATGGGCCCAATGACGAAGGGCGCAGCAATCGCGCCGACGCGTCGCTCCGCGCGAAGTTCGGCACTGGCTTCGGCCTTTGGGCAAACGACTCGGTGGTCGCTACCGCAGTAGCGACAGCGCAAAAGCTCGTCGCGCGCATCTTTTAGCGCGAGTGGCGCACCACAAGTCGAACATTTATAACTCTTCGTACGAACATCACCCACACATGCATTCTACACCGTGAGGCGGATGCTCGTTGCCTGGGTAGCCCCTCGGTTTGTGGCTTGCCGCCAACAGCCAACAAAGTTGAACGCACACCTCAGAGCCATGGCATGCATTTCGGGCAACTCTTGTGCAGCTACGACCGAGCAATCGTGATACGTATAATTTGTGATTCGCCGTAGGCAAGAGGGATGCACAGGGCCTCGATTTGGGGTTCCGCTGCTCGCTTTCGTCCTCGCCCTAGTCGCGTTGGTTGCCATCCCACTTCAGACACGCGCCGAAGTTGGTACGCAAGAGCTGGATGTGGCACAGCCGGCCGTCTGGCCCGCAAACCTCGACACGTCTGGGTCAAACCTCGGTGTGGAGGGCGACGTCGGTTTCCAAGTTGCCGCCGCCGAGGCCGAGCATTCTCAGTCAAGCCCGCCCAGTACGGTCGCGAGCCTCGCGGTTCGTAGTCTTCGCCTTCAAGGCCAGCTGGTCGCCGCTGGCAGCATTCACACGCCCCCAATTCTTACCGAGCGCAATCCGCTCCGCATGGCGCCAAAGACCTCTCCGCCAGCTGTCCTCCGCTAATCCTACCGTCTCGATTTTTTATTGACGCGGCTCTCCGAACTCGATGAAGCGAGTGCTGAGGAGAGTTGCCGGATTTGCGCGTGCATGTGTACGCGCAGGAGAACACAGCTATGGCTTTACAAGAGCATACCCCCGAAGAGGGGCACCCCCTTACGACACCCTCGACCACCGAACCCGCCAAAGAAGGCATCGACTGGAACGGCCCTACGGGCTTCTGGATTGCGCTAACGGCGTTGCTTGCGACCTTCATCGCAGTGGGCATCGCCTTCGGCTAGAAGGCACGTCGCATGCGGCATCGCCGAACCTCGAAAACGGCTTGGCGGTGCCGTTGCCAATTACTCTACATCCACATGCGGGCGACCAGAGCAAAGGTCCCTGGCCCGGGTGTGCCGCCCTGATTGCCGCCACCAACTACAATGCGGAACGGGGAGTAGACCGCCAGCGAGAGCGGCTCCCCCGAATTTCCAATGGTAAGCGATTGGGTACCATCGCCAGCCGTGCCAAAGAGTGTGTCGAGTTCGCCTGCTGCCGTGAACCTCGTAAGAAGGCCCGTGCCACTCACGTCCGCCAAGAGCACGATTCGACCATCGGGTAGCACCGCCATGTCGCGGCTCACCGTATTGCCAGTAACGCTGGTCTCCGCTAGCCCCAAGACTCCAAATGACTCGTCGGGCTGCCCCGTTGCCAAGAGTCGACGAACGCGCAGCTTCTTTCCCGAGTCGGTGACAGCTTCGGAGAATACGTAGATCGTATCGCCTTGCGCGGCCACCGCAATTCCGCTTTCCGAGTCGGGCCCGGTGATGGTCACGCCGCTGGATCCGAATGCACCATCGAGGGCTCCGGCCTCAGCATAGCGTCGGATCACCAGATCTCGTTGCCCCGCTGTGGTTGCGAAACTACCGACAACGAGAATTCGATTTTGGGTGTCGAGAGCCACCGCTTCGGCCTGTGAGTTCTCGCCCAAAATCGTGCGCACAAAACCGCTTGCTCCAAAGCTCGTGTCGAGAAGGCCACTGGAGGTGAGTCGCGAAACCATGAAGTGGCCATCCTTCTGGCCAACGGTAACGATCTGATTGGAAGCCAGCACAAGGCCATCGCGCACCCGCTCGGAGCCCCCGAGGTTGACCAAGCTCTTGCCGGTACCGTCTCCGAAGTCGACGCCGCCGCTACCTCCACTTTCAGAGTAGCGTGTGACAGCGATATCGTCGCCTCCGGTTGTGTGCTCGCCGATTGCGATTGCCCGCCCATCGTTCTGTCGACCAACCGCATTTCCCGGTGCAGTGTCGCCCGACGACCCGCCAAACGATGTGCGCACGACGTTTCCGCCATTCCACGTCAAATCGGGAACTCCGGTCTCGGTGAAGCGCATGGCAAGCATCGTCACAGCCCCCAGGCCCGCGACCGCATAGCCAACACCGACGACCTTGCCGTTGACGACATCGAGAGCACGAAATCCGCCGTTGTCGTCACTTCCAAGGCTAACCGTGGCGATGCCTGCGGGCCCAAAGGTTGTATCAAGCGTACCCGGTTGGCCCGTCACTGGAATGTCATTTAGCGTTACGGTCTGCGACTCGACGCCCTCGCCGGTGCCCTCAAGTGTGAGCGATAGCGTGCTGCCAATCGTTAGAGCGGCGCCTGCTAAGAGAATTTCCCCTTCGGTAGAATCTGCACCGACAGTGGCGGGCGAAACCGTGACGCCACTGGGAGGGCTCATGCCGGCGATTGTGA
>TARA_R110002073_G_scaffold336582_1_pt1 | contig 58480 bp, 45 predicted proteins | sample TARA_R110002073 | Tara Oceans TARA_R110002073 (sample SAMEA4397174) | marine metagenome | biome: Polar Biome; feature: [DCM] deep chlorophyll maximum layer (ENVO:01000326); material: water (ENVO:00002006), including particulate matter (ENVO:01000060) such as... | depth 40 m
TACTACCGAATTGAAATGCCGAAGTTATTTCCGAACGCTTCCTTAGCGGGCTGGAAGCTAATGGGGGCCGGCTATGAGAAAACCGATAGCGAAGGCAATTGGCTGCCTCGTGAGTTGGAGTGTTGGTTGTTGACCGACAACGTTCACTGGTTGCTTGTATATGACTTTCGCGATGTGGTGCACCCAGATGAACCGCCGATGCAATATGAAATCGTGGAAGAAGGTTACGCGGCCGACTGGTTTTTGAGGCAGGGTTTCCAGCCACCGGATTCCATTCTTGCTTCTGCAAGTATTCCGGTACTACAAGCTGGTGGGCCTGTCGAGAAAACAGCCGCAGTGAAACCAATTGAACCGACAAAATCTAGCGATCAGGTCGATGAAGCGAATCGAGAACCGGATCTTTCAAATGATGAGCGGTTCAGGCGATACCGGCTGGATCTGGATGATCCGGATTTCGAATTGCCTCCCCAGTACGACGACAAAATCACGTTTGCAGTAGATCGAAAGCTGGATGAACTGAAGCCCTGCAACACGTGGCCCGACACTATCGACAAGCTTGAACTAGCAGCAATGGAAAACAACTGGGGTGCGGTTCCTAGAACTGAGCAATGGCTGCGGCCACGTTTGGAACGGTACCGAAATGCAGTCGGTATCACGCATGTTCCTGGGGAACGGGGCAATCCAAAATTGAGAGCCAAATCGAAGCAGAAAAGAGGCACCAAAACAAACCGAAAGCCTAAGCCGAAAGCCTAAACCGAAACAGCAAGTTGCATCGCTTTCCGTTTACGGACCCAGTATTCACGGCAATGTTTGGGGCACCTCATTTATGGAGCCCCAACGATGCTATACGACAACGACGTCATTAGCCGGTTACCGGCGTCGCGGGAAGTCGCCCGCGAAATTTACAACACCACACGGCATGCTCGCCGTTTGCGGAAGCTGTATCAACTGATCCAGCGAATTGAATCAGAAGAAACTACCGAAGCCCCCGCGGCGACCGCTCCCAAGTCAAACCAAGGGGGCGACCATGAATAGGCCCCTGCGTTCTTTGCTGGTTGAAGAAACCGACCCTGGCACGTTGGCCGATGGCATCGCCGCCGCTGTGCTCGCTGCGTTGCGTCCTGTGCTCGCTGAGTCATCACCGCCGTTGCTGGTCGATGGTGATGAGATGGCACGGTTGGCCGGTGTATCACGTGCGACGATCGACCGAGCCGTGCGGGATGGCATCATCCCGAGCGTGCTGGTCGGACGTGCCCGACGGTTTCGCCCCGATGCGGTCATCGAAGCGTTGACCGTTGCCGGTGCCGATTCAAAGGGGGCCGCCGATCATGCGTGAACACAATCGACGACCCCAGAAACAACAACAACATTCTAACCGCTTGCCATCGATTGCCGAGTTATTGGCCGCCGCCCGTGGGCTGTGGCTGTCGATCTTGGTTGCCGCCGGATTGCCCGAAAATCATATGGATGGAAAGGGGCACCCGTGCATTCGTTGCGGGGGCCGGGATCGGTTTGCAGCGTGGCCCGATGTGGCGGAACGCGGGGCGGTGCATTGCCGCCATTGCTTCACCAAAGGCACCGACCCAAAGCCCGGTGATGGACTAGCAACGCTGTGCTGGTTGTTGAGTTGTGACACCAAAGCCGCTTGCCGGTGGCTCGCTGATTGGTTGGGTATCAGTGGGAAGCCGATGCAACGGTATGAGCCGCCGCCGGTGGTACGTGCGGTGCATCTTGAAAGGCAAGCCGAACACGATCCCGTCGCTATGTCGCTGTTGGCTGCTGAATGCCAAGTTGCAATGAAACCGGAATGGCTCGAAAGGTTGGCGGTTCTATTGGATCTACCTTCCGATGTGTTGGCTCGATTGCATGTCGGATGGTACGGGGAGAAGAACGCGACAACCTGGCCGATGTGTGACGCCGATGGTGTGTGTATGGGGATTCGGTTGCGTTGCGTGTCTACGGGGCGGAAGTGGGCCGTGCGTGGTGGGCGTGCTGGCCTGTTTGTTCCAGATGGATTGCCGGAGCGTCCCGAGCGATTGTTCATCGCGGAAGGTCCGACCGACACCGCCGCCGTGTTGTCGCTGGGATTGCCAGTGATCGGGCGGGCATCATGCACGGGATCGGTGGCGATGGAATGCGAAACGGTTCGGCGAATCAAACCGACCGATTGCGTCGTCATCGCTGACCGCGATGAAGCCGGCCGACGTGGTGCCGAGTCGCTGACCGTGGCACTGGTAACGTGTTGCCGTTCGGTTCGCATCATCACACCGCCTGAGCCGTTCAGTGATGTGCGGGAATGGATTGCCGAAGGTGCAACCGCCGCTGACATCATCGCCGCTGTGGAGGCATCGAAGCCCCGTAGCCTGACGATCAAATCGGGGGTGACATCATGACCGATGACCCCAGAGACATTGAAACGGGTGTGCTGAGGTTTGAGGGCAAACCCACCGGACGCGGTGCCGTTGTCGATGTGGTTTGTACGCTCGATGGTGAAACAATCCACCGCGACAAAATGGACCCGGCAAAGGCATCGGACCGGAAACGGTTTGCCGCGGCTGTGTTGGATGCCATCGGAGACAATGCCCCCATCGACGCGAAACGCATCGACGCCGAATTGGTTGCCATCGTCAATCGATTGGAAGCCGACGCGGCGAAGGCGGGCGGTGATGATGCCAGTGATCCACCGCCAATCTACTACGGGGAAGAACTGGACGCCTCCCAAGTGATCCGGCCCGAGCTAGTGATTCGCTCCGACGTTTCCGCCGTGGCGTTGCCGCGATTGCTGAATGCCGATGGCAACGTGATGGGCGATTGGTTGCACTTGGTTCAATGCCGAGGCGAGCGTAGCGTAGGGCGTTTGGGTGATCGGTTGGAAATCGGTGATGGCAACTCGCTGTGGCTGTCGCCCGTCCCCAGTGATCCGACTGCCGAAGACGTGAAGCGTTTCAACCGATGGTCACAAGCGAGCCGGAAAGGGTGGGCGGATGGAACACCATCGCCCACCACTGCCGATGTGCTGGTGATGGTTGCCAAGCGTATCAACCGCTATGTGGTGATGCCGCCCGATGATGCAATGGAGCATTGTTTGACGTTGGCCGCGTGGGTGATGATGACCTACGCCTATCCCGCGTTGCCTGCTGTTCCGTATTTGTATCTTGCTGGTCCGCCGGGATCGGGCAAAACGCGGACGATGGATGTGCTATCGCGGATGGTGTTCCGACCGTTCATGACCGGCAACGCATCGGCCCCGGTGATCTTTCGAACGCGGCACACGTTCGGTGGTGTTCTGCTGCTGGATGAAGCTGAGCGGATGCGTGACACCCGTTCGCCTGACGTGCAAGAAATCCTATCGATCCTGCTTTCCGGTTATCGACGTGGAGGCAGTGCATCACGCATGGAACCCAAGGGCGACACGTACCAAAGCAAATCGTTTGATTGTTTCGGTCCGGTGGTTCTGGGGTGCATCAAGGGTTTGCCGCCTGCGTTGTCGAGTCGGTGCATCACGGTTCGGATGATGAGGGCAACGAAAGACGATCCCCAGATTGAACGCTCGCTCGATGACACCCCCGAGCAAGCCGCCGCCGTGCTGGATGCGTTGCATTGCTGGGCGTTGGATCATGCCGCCGCTGCGATGGCTTGCCCGATACCGCCGTCATCCTTGGCGAATCGTGCGGCTGAGTTGTGGGGGCCGTTGCTGCGTGTTGCTGTTCACACTGGCAACGATGAAACGGTGGCGTTGCTGGTCGATCATGCCGAACGCATGACCGCCGCGGCTGCGGATGATGCCACACCCGAGTACGACGAAGCGATTGTGACCGCGTTCTATCGGTTGCGTTCAGAAGGTGAGACGCCCCGAGCGTGCGACGTGTTGGAACGTGCCCGAGTGCTGGATTCGGAAACGTTCGACCCATCGTGGAAACCTCGCATGGTTGGCGGGATCCTGAAACGCTACTTCACCGAACGCCGATCAAACGGGGCCAAGGTTTACCGAGACAGTCCCAAGGAAATTTTGGCGGTCGCCCAACGGTACGGTTTTGATGTGGAGGGGTCCCGAGATGGATAGTCACGACCACTCCGGAGAACCGACCCTTTCGACACCATCGACCCTTTCGACACCATCGACCCTTTCGACACCATCGACCCTATCGAAAACCATCGACCCTGACGGAATCGAAGGAAACCCCGTGAATCACGGGGGAAACGAAGGCGGCAGGGCCGAAAGGGTCGATAGGGTCGCTCTGCGGAAAGGGTCGCTACTTGCCGGATTGTTCGGCATTGGTTCGACCCTGGAACCCGAAGCGGTGGCGACAACCAATGACGCGGAGTCCGATAGCCCGCCGCTTGAGCCACCGCCGGATTCGGTGGAGTTCCGTTGTCAGTTTTGCGAATCGGTTCGGCTGAGCGAATGCCACGACCCACCGGGGATCCGGTGTGATGACTGCGGATGCTTAGTCTGGATCGACGACGGCGAATCCCTGTGCAAAGTCGGTTGGCACGACCATGACTTGGGGGCGATGGCACCCGAGGACCTGCCGCCGTGCGGTGACTGTGGGCGATCATGCGACACCCAAACGCTCGATGATGCGTGGCATTGTTCGCGATGCCTGCCCGACGAAGCGACCGCCCGTCGCGATCGCACCGAAGTTTTGCTATCCCAAGTCGCCGACGTTCGGCGGTACACTGACCTACGCAACGGCTAGGTTTAGCGGCTGAACGCTGGGCATCATCACCCGGCCCGCCGTTGCATTTTCTCACCCATGATGACGTGAAGGATGAATCACGATGACGAAAGTAACCAAGACCGCAAACCGCGGTCGGGTGAACATCTGGCGGATTCGCTGGACCGTGGACCGGAAACGGAAAACGATCACTTGGAAGGGTAGCGAAGACGAAGCGGAAACCGCCCGCGTTCACGTGGCACACCTGCTGGACTGCGACAAACGTAAGCAACCGCCACACCGATCGACGATGGATTGGCTTAGCCAGCTGTCCGATAGCGACCATTCCAAGTTGGTCGGTATTGGTGGCACGGTGGCGAGAGAACAAGCCGCCCCCGCTGTTACGCTGCGGGTCCTGTACGATTCGTTCTTGGCGTCCAAGTCGTCGATGAAGGATGCGACGAAGGCGACCTATCGGCAGGCCTGGACGGTGCTGTCTAAGCGGTTCGGCGAGTCACGGGCGATTGAAACCATTACCACCGCTGACGCTCGAGCGTTTCGCGATTGGCTGGCGACCGAGGGGAACCAGCGTGACAACGACCGGGAAGACCTGGACGTGAATACGGTCCGCCGCCGGGTTGGCATCTGTCGGCAGATATTCAAGCACGGGATTGAATCGAAGTGGATCACGGAGAATCCGTTCAAAGGAATTGCCGCGGCTGTCCATGCAAACCCCGAACGATTCCACTACGTTCGACACGATGACTTCAAGCGAATGATCGACTTCGCCCCTGATGCAACGATGCGGGCGGTGATCGCTCTGAATCGATTGATCGGGTGCCGCATTCCTACCGAAATCAAAACGTTGAAGTGGTCGGACGTGGACCTGAGCGAAGATAACGGGCATTTGCGAATCAAAGCCCCGAAGACTGAGCACCACCGCAACCGAGGTTTGCGGACCGCTCCGGTGTTGCCCGCCCTGCGACCTTACCTGGAAGACCTGCAAACGTTGGCACAACCGGGAATCGAAACGCCACTTTCGGCCCCATTGTTTCCGAGGTTTGCTGAAACCAGTGATTCGGCGATTCGTTCGGCAGTCTTGAAGATCATGGGACGGGCGGGAATCGAGCCGTGGCCGAACCTGTTTTCCAACGGGCGGAAGTCTGCAATCACTGACTTGTTGGCCGCTGGTCACAATGTCGCCGACGTTGCCGCCTGGGTCGGCAATTCGCCTGCTGTGATCTGGGAATACTACGCGATGGCGACCGAGGAGAGCCGCCGCCGTGCCGCTGCGGTTCGTCCCAAGTTGCTGTCATCGGACATCGACCACCCCGCCGAAGGGCCTGCGGAAGAATTGGTACACGATGAATCCTGTGTACCAATTGGTGTACCAAATCCGGGGGCAGGCCCGAGCTGTCCTGAGCCATCAGGCCCGCAAAACACGGACAAAAAGAAACCCGCTGAATCCCCGAGACATCGGGAAAATGCGGGTGGATGGGCGATGAGGGACTCGAACCCCCGACATTCTCGGTGTAAACGAGACGCTCTAGCCAACTGAGCTAATCGCCCGTCGAAAAGTCATGGACTCTTCTGTGTTTTGTATCCGGTCTTTTGAGAGACCTGGTGTCTGCCCTTCGGGCAGGTTCCGTTTCAATTGAAACGGAACGACTTGGGGCTGATGGTTTCCACTGCACGATCAAAGTTGCCGTGCAATCGAAAATCAGCGGGACAACATGCGGGTGCGTTTGTTGCGGCGTTCGGCACGCAGGCGGGCACGGCGATTGGTTTCGCTCGGCTTTTCGTAGAACTCGCGGCGACGCATTTCTTTCTTGATACCGCTTCGCTCGACCAATTTTCTAAACCGGCGTACTGCCTCCTGAATCGTTTCCCGATCACGCACCAATAACTTTACCATTGCCGCTCCGTAAACCCTTTCAATTCAATCGTTTGCATGGTCCAAATCCTCCAAGTCGAGGAATGAAGTGTCGCGTCCGAGCGCAGCAAATGCCAAACCCGTCGCGGTGAAGGCCGCGAATCATAACGACCTAACACCGCCCCCCACAACCGAGGAAACGGAAAATACAGTCGTTTTATGGCGAAAACGCCGCTTTCAATCTTGATCCAAAACGCAATTTCACTTCGCGTGTGAACTTGGGCGTTTTGCAATCGTCGAGGTACGGATGAATGGTCCGCTACGACGTGATTGAATTCGCTTCGCGGGTGCCGGATCAGCTCCACCGGCGTCGGTTTTCCCTTGCCAGGTGACTCGCAAGAAGTTGATCTATCGGATTCAGGCGGCGGCCCGCGTGAGGTTTTCCATCGGAACTGTTTCGCAACGGACCCCGTCGACGCCGTAGTAAACGAGCGATTGGGTTTTGAGGTCGGCGATCGCGGTCAGCTTCACGCTTCGGGGGCCATGCAGACAAAAATAAAGTCCGCAGGTTGCTCCCCGTCGAACCACTTCCCGCTGAGTCAGCGGGAACTGATGGGGTTCAAGTTGGCCCAGATCGCACAGTTTGTCTTCGACTTGGCGACGCAGTTGCGGCAAATCGATCGTTTCGAGGGAGTACCCGATCATCAACATCCTTTCGTCCAGCGGGAGGTCTGCTGCCGATGGTGCCACGCCGCCTCGACATGGCAAATTTCCTCGAGAAACGAGGCCATCTGGTCACTGCGTGCATCAGACGCCGTGGGTATCGACCCGCCACGCGGAAAATCTTGGGGACGAATTGGTTCAGGTCCGGTCGTGCGGCCAACCCAATTGAAATTCATTCCCATTGCAAGCGTTGCGGCAGACTTGCGCGATTAGATGGGGGGAGCGACTCCGGTCGGTCAGACGGATTGAGCCCGTTGTTGGACGAAAAACCGCGACTGAAACGCTAATTGAAAGTTCGGCCGGAATAGAGCGAGATGCGGAGGTCAGGCCGAGGGATGTTTGAACGCGGTTGATGGGGCGCGACAACTGAATTTATTAGCCGCCGTGCGTTAGCACCGGTTTTTGTGTGGTGAGAATCCCGCTTGTTGAGAACCGGGCCTAACGGCCGTCAGCTGATGGAGTCATTTGTTGCCGGCGAGATCTTTGCGGGGCACGACTCGATGAAAGTGCAGGTGGACCTCTCGGTCGACGACGCGTCGGACGCCTTCGACCAAACAGGCTGGTTCGTTTTCTGATTCGCCTTGGGCGATGATCTCTTCGAGTGGCGTGCCGGGTGCCACGGAAAAAGTTCGCTGGTTGATCGTTTGATTTCCCGCGTCGAGCTCGGGAATGATGAAGTGGCACGTCGCACCAAACGTCAGCATTCGGACATTGTGGGCGTCATGGTACGGGCGGAATCCAGGGAAGCCTGGCAGCAATCCGTGATGCAAGTTGATGATCCGGCCGCCCGCGAATTGCCAGCACGCATCGGCGGGAAGGATTCGCATGTAGCGAGCCAGAATGAGATAATCGATGTCATATTCATCCAGCGTCGCCAACAGGGCCGCGTCATCGACCGCTCCGGTGCCATCGCCGATCATCCGGAAATCACAGTCGAACTCATCGGCCAGAAACCCCAACTTCTTCCGGTTGGAGATGATCACCGGCACTTCCGCGGCGATTTGACCCGAGGAAACAGCTTCCAATACCGCTCGCGGAGTGTGTTCGACATAGGTGCACGCGACCGCCAAACGTGGCCGGTTCGCACGAGCATCGGGGCTCCAGGCCCGGATCGACAACCCAGTGTGCTCGCCGATCTGCTTCATCTCGTCCTTCAATTGCCCCAGCAGTTCTGCTGGATCGGCACCCGCATCGAACTGCAGTCGGCAGAGCATCGCAAAGAGCTCTTCCTCGTCGTGGTCGTACATCTGGATTTCGGAAATCCGAGCCCCGCGTGCGGTGACGTGGTGAATGATCGGATCGGCCAAACCGGAGTGATCCGGACCAAGGGCGGTGATGACGACTTCCATGTGGAGGCTTTTGCGAGGAAACTGTTGGCCCGACGAAATCGCAAATTATCACATTCGACCCAATCATGCCCACCGCATCCAAGTTGCCTGTCGCCACGCCGCCCTCGGTCAATGGCCGTCGCCGATCGGACTTTCCCGCCGACGCGAATCTGTGTGATCACTGCACGGCCAAGTGCTGCAAGTACTTCGCGCTGCCGATCGACGAACCGGTGACACGAAAAGATTTTGACTTTATGCGGTGGTATCTGCTGCACGATCGAGCCACCGTGTTTGTCGACGAAGACACTTGGTATTTGCTCGTTCACACGACGTGCAAGCATTTGCAAGACGATCATCGGTGCGGCATCTACGAAACCCGGCCTCAAATTTGTCGTGAGTACACGACGAAGGAGTGTGAGTTCGAGGACGATTGGTGCTACGAGAAGTACTTCGAAACGCCTGAGCAGATTGACGAGTACGCCGACGCTTTGTTCGGGCCGCAATTCCCCGAAGGAGCCGACCGGGACATCGATTCGATCCGCAGTCGACGCCCGACTGGATTGCCGGTCGTTGGGTAGCGGAGCTCGTCAAGAGTTTTGGCAGACTTGGATGCCAACCGAAAGTCTTGGCGACTTCCGCTACGACTCACACCCTCCACTTTCCTTCTTCCCATTCACCCCTCACCGACCTCCATGATCCAACCTCGCACGCTGAAGGGATTCCGCGACTACTTGCCCGCCGCGATGATTTCGCGGGAACAATTGATGCAAACCGCTCGCGAAGTGTTTCGCAGTTTTGGGTTCGCACCGATCGACACACCGACTCTCGAACACCTGGAAATTTTGACCGGCAAAGGCAGCGACGAAACCGATCGGCAGCTTTACTCGTTTGAAGACAACGGCGGTCGCCCCGTCGGCATGCGGTTTGACCTGACGGTGCCATTGGCTCGCTTTGCCGCGCAGCACATTGGCACGTTGGGGACGCCATTCAAGCGTTATCACATCGCTCCGGTGTGGCGTGGTGAGAAACCACAAGAAGGCCGGTACCGCGAATTTGTGCAGTGTGACTTTGACACGATTGGCACCACGTCAGAACTGGCGGACATCGAAGCGGTCTGCGTGATCGATGCGTTGTTGCGAGCGATCGGGATCGATGCGTTCACGATCAGCATCAACAACCGGGCGATCTTGACCGGGTTGTTGGAATCGTTGGGATTGGCCGACAAAACGACACCGGTGCTGCGAAGTCTCGACAAGCTCGGAAAGATCGGCCGCGAAAAAACGGCCAATGAGATGGTCGAATCCGCTGGTGTGACGGCCGAGCAAGCTGACGCGGTGTTGCGATTGGCAGAGTGCGACGGCGACGCGGAGTCCATCTTGGCATCGCTGCCCGAGATCACCGGTGGCAATGAAACCGCCGCGGCAGGCATCGAACGTTTGACCCAAATTTATCGTGGTGCCTTGGCGTCCGGAGTCAGCCCGGACCGTTTGAAGATCGATGTCTCGATCGCTCGCGGGTTGGACTACTACACCGGAGTCATCTTTGAAACGACGCTGGACGAATTGCCCGGCATCGGCAGCGTTTGCAGCGGTGGCCGCTACGACAACTTGGCGGGGCTGTACACCAAGCAACATCTGCCTGGCATTGGCGCGTCGCTGGGTCTGGACCGATTGCTCGCCGCGCTGGAAAGCCTCGGTCGATTGTCGGGTGTCAGCAAACCCTGTGCGGTGTTCGTTCCGTTCTTCGACAAGGGACACCGGGATGACTATTTGAAGTTGGCCTCGCAGCTTCGCGATGCTGGAATTGGCACCGAAGTTTATCCGGAACCCAAGAAGCTGGGACAGCAACTCAAGTACGCCGACTCACAAGGTTTCGCCGTCGCTCTCATCGCGGGCGGCAACGAATGGGAAGCCGGCACGGTGCAAGTCAAAACGCTGGCAACCAAAGAGTCGCAAGACGTGGCTTACTCACACGATTCGCCGCAATCGTTGATCGAAGCGATCCAAGCGGCAACTTCGTAGGCCGCTTTTGCACGGTCGATCAGGACGACGCCGTATCATTTCGGCGCACGAACAACGGGTGCTCCCTTTAGGAAGCACCCGTTGTTGTTGAGGTTGATTTAATGAGCCGTACCGCGTTAGCGGCGGTTATCAGACGCCAACCCAGGCTAACGCCGAATGGCTAATTGTTGTCATTCGGTATACGACTCAATCAACAGCCCGTTAACCAGCTGGCGGCTGACCGGGCGAATCTTTAGCAACGCGTGAACAACAAGTGGCGATGTTAGCGGTGTGGCGCAAGCCGCCCGGTGAGGAACCGGAGGGCTCGCGCCCTTCCGCTAGGTCACGTGGACCTTAGAGCGGTGAGCCGTCGGACTTCAGTGCGAAGTCGTAAACGGTTTGGCTGTCGCTGACGGTGGCTTTGATTTGCGAATTCTCGTTGTAGGCTTCAGGGACCTGCTCGTTCGGATTGCGTTTCTTCTTCTTTTTGCGTCGAGCCGCGGCGTCATCGTCATCTTCATCAGCGCCTTCTGTGTCAACTTCACCGGTCGAGGCGGTGGTGCTGATTCGCACGACTTTTTCTCCCGGAGGAACGCCCATCACTTCGCTGTTGAATTTGATCTCGTAGTTGCCTTCCGCGTCCGTCGTTCCATAGCAGAACGTCGTGTCGGGCGACTCGAACATCACCACGGCTCCTTCGAGAGGTTGGCCGTCTAAGGTGACGTTCCCGGTGATCGGGACCAAGCCGATCGATGCGTAGTCTGCTTGGGCACTTGGTCCGCAACCCGTGCTGGTTGCCAAGGTGAGTGCGAGGCAGGCGACCAATGTCAGCGCCATCGCTCGTTGGATTGCTGAGTTCATAGCCATGATTGAAAGTTCAATGTGTTGTCGGATGGAATGTGATGGGCGAACTGCGAATCAGAGTTCGCTGGGGATCTCGCCGCCGTCACGTGAGCCCAGGGCATCGTAGACGTCTTCGGCCAGCGATTCGGTCAAGAAGGTCACCGAGCCATCGCATTTCAGGAAGTGAGCACCACCAATGTGGTAGCTGCCGAAAGACAGTTCCATCAATCGACCGCTCATCAGTGGAGCACGGATGACAGCGTTGACCGGAGTGATCGTAACGCCAGCGACTTCGGAGAATTCCGTTCCGCCAGTTCCGCCGTCGCAACGGCAAGGATCGGTTTGTGGAGCACCGATATACCAGTAATCCATGCCCTGGCCGTCTTTGACGAACTTCGGGTTGTTGTAGCTTTCGCCGATCATGATCGTGTTGGACGTTCCGTCCAGGATGTCACGGAACTTGGTTTTGCTGCAGGCATAGAAGATGCCGTCTTGATCCAAGCTTTCCAATGAAATCGTGTCGGGTAGTGCGGTGCTAGTGTCGTCGGAGGTTGCCAAGGTTCCGGCGACACCGCGGTAGCTGGCGGGCACGCGTTGTGGGATTCCGTTGTAATCCATGTGCAATGGCAGCGCCATGCTGGGGCAACGATAGGTCGGGATGACCGTTTCGCAGGCCTCTTCGTTGGGGCCATCGTCGGTCGCCCAGTTGCCAAGCCCCGACTCTTGGAAGATTAGGGTTTGGTACAGGTTGGCTTGTTCGATCTGCGGCAAGATGTGACCGCTCCAGGTCATGCCGCGGTTGTCCCAGCCGTAGGGGAACTTATTGAATGTGTCGTGATAAACGTGAAGTCCCAAGCCAATTTGTTTGAGGTTGTTACTGCATTGCATGCGACGTGCGGCTTCGCGAGCGGACTGAACCGCCGGCAGCAGAAGTCCAACCAGGACGCCGATGATGGCGATCACAACCAACAACTCGACCAGCGTGAATCCGCGAGTCGATGTGGCGGAACGCTTGGTGATCGGAGCGGAGCACTGGTGGGCAGAGGTTCGGCGACTCGATTGGGTCGTCAGGCAGGTCATTCGTTTCTTCCAGCGAATTATGTGGGGTGAGAACGGCGGAAAGCGTCATCGCTGATTTGCCGCCGTCAGTGATTTGGGCGGGACTCTAGGAAACAAATGTGAAGAAACAGCGAAGCTCAAAGTGAAGGTTTGGTGAACAGAAATGAGCGTTCGTCGTTCGCTGCGCAGCGGGAAAATTGCGTGCTTGAGCGACGCTTTCTGGTCCGTCTAACGTTCCGCTCAGCTTCATAGAAGCGGATAGTCTCCCCGTGGAGGGGGTTCCGTTCCTCAAAAGAATTTTTCGAGAAAGCTAGTTTCCCGACGCGCAACCCAGATTCAGGGAGCGGTTTGAGCCGATCGAAGCTTGTTCGGATAGTCCAGAAGAAGCTGTTTGATCATCAGACTGGGCAGACCAGCGGGCACGAAATGGTCAAATGCATGGTTCACGATGCGCTCGTTGTCCGCATCGGTGACCGCTTTCATGTGCGACGCCACGTTTCCATCGATGTTGCGATCAATGTCGATTGCCTGGGGAGTCTGCTCCGGTTCGAAGGACAGATCATCCAGGTCAATCCATCGCCGTTGTGGGGAGTTTTGTGTGCGGAAGTGGATCCGACGCTCTTCGGGTTGGTAGATCAAGTTCCACTGAGTCAGCGGGCCTTGAGCGACCATACGCAAACAGCGAGTTGCGTAGTCGATGGGAGCAATCTCCACTCCGATCTCATTTGCCATTTCAACCAAGCGGACTCCACGGCCGTAACGCATTCGGCTGGAGTTGTTCAGCAGTTCCGTTTGCGAATCTTCCCAGGACGAATTGGCCAACACGCATGCGTGAGTCTTTGGTTTTCCGTCGTCCAGGCGGTATTGGTCGCCGTGTCGGACCACTGCTTTGCCGTCGATGAACTCGACCACAGCAACATCGCCTGTCGCATCGGTGACGAAGTAGTGAACGGTTTCGACCTTCGGCAGCATTGGAATCGGCACGATGGTGGAAAGACTTTCGACCACTTCCGCGACGGTTTCGGCGGTGTCGAGTTGGTACTGAACCCACTGAATCGCGTTGACCGCGGTGAGGTTTGGATCGGCTTCCACCGCAACAGGATCCGGAAAGGTGGCTCCGGGCAGATGCAACAAATCAACCGTCAGTCCTTTTTCGTTCATCCCCGCAAACGGAATTTCGCGGCCGAACTGGCAAAACGAAACGCTGCCGTATCTGGATACCCAGGTCGCGGGTTTGATCGGCGCAAGCGATGTTTTCTCGATGCCACGATGGTTGGTGATCACGAGTGCTTCGCCAAACGGCCAATCGTGATTTCGGGCGATCACCAATTGTCCCTGGATGGTCATCCGCATCACGGTGCACGCGGTAGCGGGCCGGATTGTGGTGATAGTGAAAGCACCAACCATCGCGGCAAGCAATGCGAGGCCGAGTCCGGAGACGGAATGAATTCGTCGGGCGGAATGGCTATTTCGGCGCAAACGCATGAGCGTGGACTCCGGCAGTGAGTGGGCGGCGACAAGAGCGAACGTGAAGGCCATTGCAGGACACCTCGTTCGCGAATTCATCGTAGCAAATTCGATGAGCGAAAGCCGATTTCGTTTTGCCGGTGCCGATATCGACCTCAATGACAACCGTGAAACACGGCCAGCGTGAAACTGCGGTTTAGCCTTAACCGCGTCCTAACCCGCAAAGTTTGCCGAAACGGCTCAACCGTCACGATCGTCCCATCCGATACCAGTTCACGTGGCATCTGGTGTTGCGCGAGGTCGCGTGTGGAACGCACGCTCCGAGCCCGCCGGTCACTCCGATTCGCGACTACCCCCGACGATTGAATCCAAGCGAAACACCCCATGAACTCTTTGATCTGGCGCCGACTTCCCCGGTTTGCGAAAAACTGTGCTGTCCTTGTGGCATGCCTGGCGTGTTCACCATTGGCAGCTCAGGTCCGTGTCAAAAAGCCGGACCGCGGAACGTATCAAGCACCTGGAAGTGCTGCCGAGAAGACAACGGGCGATTGGGAATTGTATCCCGATTCTTCGCCGCAACTCAGCCGCATTCAAATCGACGAAGTCGTTTATGACGACATGGAAGTCACCTCCGACGCGGAAGTTGACGGCCTGCAAGTCATGGACGAACCGGGCGGTTTGCGACTTCGAAAACTAGGCGAAGTTGTGGGCTCAAACTCGCAGCCTTCCAACGCACAAATCGTTCGGCCTGTTTCGGCCATGTCGGTCCATCCTCCCTCCGGTGCCCATGGCGTTCCGAGGGGAGGGGCTCGCATCATCCAGTCGACCGGATCGAGTCACCGAGGCCGCGTGCTGCAAAAGACATCTGGCTCGGTTGCCATCATGGAACATCCGACATTTGCCGGTGAAACCATCGTCGGCTCGGGCACACCAATGAACTTCCATGGGCCGGGATGCGGCATGGAAGGGCCCGGTTGTGGAATCGAAGGTTGCGGGTGCGGATTCGACGTGGGCTGTGGACTGGAAGGTCCAGGGTGCGGATTCGAATCGTATGGCTGCGACAGTTGTGGCTACGGCGGCTGCGATGGAATGTGTGGGCCTTCGTGCGGTCCTGCCGGAGCGATCTGTGTTGATCCCAATCGTTGGTTTGGATCGGCTGAGTTGATGATCATGTTCCGTAAAGGCGATCGATTGCCAGCTTTGGTCACAACCGACACGGCACCGGACACCGGATCGCTGGATACGGGCACGGTCTTGGCTGGCGACGACAGCGTGTTGAAAGATGCAACGGCCGGCGGTCGTTTGACGCTTGGTTTGTGGTTGGACAACCATCAATGCCGCAGCTTGGTTTTCCGGGGCTGGGTCGCTGGCGATGAAAACTACAGCTTCAGTGCTGACCAGAGAAACTTCGACGTGCTCGCGATTCCGTTCTTCAACGTCGCAACGGACGCGGAAGATTCCAACGTGGTCGTCTTCCCGAATGCACCGGCGGATCCCGCCATCAATGGTCGCTTTGGTGCGGTCGGCGTGGATGCTTACAGCGAACTGCACGGCGGTGACATCTCGGTGCGACAATTTTGGCGAGGCGGTTTGGGAACGACCTTCGACGTTTTGTATGGCTACCAGTACATGCGATTGTCCGAGGGACTGAACATCTCATCCAGTTCAACGCTGACCGAAGGAACCGACGCGGGCAACTACATCTCGATTCGTGATTCCTTCGAAGCGACCAACGAATTCCACGGAGCCCAATTTGGTTTGGCCGGTCGCTATCGCGAAGGTTGCTGGAGCTTCAACTGGTTGGCCAAGGCCGCGTTCGGCAACGTTCGTCGCACGGCGGATCGTCAAGGCAGCACAACAGTTGGGCCTCCGGACACCCCGCAAGATGGCGGACTGTTCGTCGATCCGGACACCAACGAAGGCACCTTCACCAGCGACACGTTCGGTTGGGTTCCTGAGCTGGACGTGAACCTGGGATGGCACCGATTCAACCACTTCGACGTCACGATCGGTTACCACTTGATGGCCATGTCCGACGCGATTCAGGTCTCCGGCATCTTTGATCGAAACATCAACGACGCCAACAACAACCTTCCCGCACCATCGATGCGAGACAGCACGTTTTACGTGCAAGGCATCCATTTTGGTCTGAGCTACACCCGCTGAGCGAATTCCCCGGTTGGGGGCCGCATCGGGATCAGCGATTGGCCGGAATGTGGGCGAGATAGTACGGGAAAAAGCGGCTTCAGCAGATTGCCGGAGCCGAATTTGCCGACTCGACCAGTGGCAATTAGGATGTGGGGCGTCTTTCTCGATTCGCCCCACGACCTTCACTTTTTCCGGCTGACCTGTCTCCCATGATCTATTTCATTTGCTGGGTCGTTTTCTTGCTCACGATGATTCTGGCAGTGGTCGTGGTCGGATTCAAAAACCGCAAGCCTCGACCTGCCGCAGCGGTTGTTCCCGCCGGTGAGGAAGAGATGATGGCGGACGGCGAAGAGATCGAGGTCGTCGAAGGCGACGAATTCGAAGCCGTTCCCGCGGAAGGCGATGATTTCGGCGGTGGAGAATTTGTGGCCGAGGGTGGCGACGACTTCGCTGCCTTTGAAGACGAATTCAAATGATCGGTTGAATCCGATCGAAGAATCTCGCTCGCCGACCCGTTGTGAGCTCGGCTGGCTTGGCGGTCACTCGATCGGATTCCTGGTTCTCGTCTGAAAGTTTTCGCGTTGAAACATCGAAGCACCCGAGACGTCGTGGAGGATCTGCGCGCCGGAGGTCGACTGATCACGGTCGATGACGAAGTCGATCCGAACTTGGAAATGGCCGAGATCCAACGCCGAGTCTACTTGCGAGGCGGCCCAGCGATCTTGTTCACCAACGTTCGTGGATGCAAATTTCCGATGGCGTCGAATTTATTCGCGTCGTTGGACCAAGCCCGCTATTTGTTCCGTGACACGCTCGAGCGTGTGCGGCGACTGATCGAAGTCAAACTGGATCCGTCGGCGTTGCCCAAAAGCCCGATGCGATACGCGGGCGTGCCGATGACGGCGCTGACGATGCTGCCGCGATTCACCCGAAGCGGTGCCGTTCAGGCGAACCAGTGTCGACTGAGTGAGCTGCCGGCGCTGAAGTCATGGCCGATGGATGGCGGTTCCTTTGTGACGTTGCCACAAGTGCTGTCGGCGGACCCGGCGGCGCCCGAGAACCTGATGCGAGTCAACTTGGGCATGTACCGCGTTCAGCTGGCAGGTAATGAATACGACCCCGAGAACCAAGTCGGATTGCACTATCAAATTCACCGTGGCATCGGAGTGCACCACCGTGCCGCCATGGATCGCAATGAATCGTTGCAAGTCGCGATCACGGTGGGCGGTTCGCCGGCGATGAGCTTGGCCGCGGTGATGCCGCTTCCCGAAGGATTGACTGAGCTGACCTTCGCCGGTGCTCTGTCGGGCCGCCGAGTCCGCATGATTCGTGGTTCCCATGCGCCGGTTTACGCCGACGCTGATTTCGCGATCGTGGGACGAGTCGATCCGACCGCGACGATGCCCGAAGGACCCTTTGGCGATCACTTGGGTTACTACTCACTGCAGCACCCGTTCCCGTTCATGAAGGTGGAACATGTCTGGCATCGTAAAGACGCGATTTGGCCGTTCACCGTCGTTGGCCGGCCTCCGCAAGAGGACACGACGTTCGGGCAATTGATTCACGAACTGACGGACCCGATCATTCCAACGGTCATCCCCGGAGTGAAAGCCGTTCACGCGGTTGATGCCGCCGGCGTGCATCCGTTGTTGTTGGCGATCGGCAGCGAACGTTACATGCCGTATTTGAAAGTCAAAGAGCCGCAGGAGTTGCTGACGCAGGCCAATGCGATTTTGGGCAACGGGCAATTGTCACTGGCGAAGTATCTGTGGATCACCGACGACCCAGATGATTCGATCAAGATCCATGACATTGGCAACTTCATGCAGCACATCCTTCGCCGAGTTGATTGGCGTCGTGATTTGCATTTCCACACCAAGACGACGATCGACACGCTCGACTACAGCGGCACGGGATTGAACCAAGGTTCCAAAGTGGTCGTCGCGGCGACGGGCCAACCGATTCGAGAACTCGCGACGGAGATACCATCTGGTCTTAGTCTGCCAGATGGCATTTCAGAACCGAAGTTGGTGATGCCCGGCGTGATCGCGGTGAAAGGGCCCAAGTACGGCGGCGACGCGTCTCGTGAAGACGTTCAACGTCTCACTGAGCACTTGGCAAACCAGCCACATCTAGAAAGCGTGCCGTTGATCACTTTGTGTGACGATTCTGAGTTCGCCGCCGCAACGCTGAACAATTGGTTGTGGTTGACGTTCACACGCAGCAACCCAGCGATTGATGTCGACGGTGTCGGAGTGCAAGTTGTGGCCAAGCATTGGGGCTGTCGCGGACCGCTGATCATCGACGCACGAGTCAAGCCGCATCATGCCCCGCCGCTCGTGGAGGACGCTGAAGTGACCGCCAAGGTCGACGCAAGAGCCACCCGCGGCGACGAGCTGGCCAAGTATTTGTGATTGTGTTGAAAATCCCTTGTCGGCCAGTTTGACTTAGGCGGGGTCATACGCGGTTCAATAATGAACTTCAGATTCGCTGCCGGGCGACTCGCTTTGTTCCAAAGCATCGGTTGAGACGCCAGGTAATGACCTGGCCTACGGAGCCCCAATCACATCCCGCAGCGTTAGCAAGGTCTCACGCAGTTAGCGGTGCGGCGCGAGCCGCCCGGTGAGGAACCGGAGGGCTCACGCCCTGTAGCGACTTTGGGCGAAGGATCGCTCAACGTGACGCGTCGTGAACTTCCGCGAGCTTCCTCCTTAGGTCACGCACTCGGTCTTGGATGATCAGCGGAAGCTTGCTTCGCAGTTGGTTGCGACCTCCGAACCAATCAACCGGTTCATGGACGACCAATTTGGCTTGCACGACCGTAGCATCGGTATCGGATCCCGCGATGTCGGCCGGTATTCGCGTGGCGGTGATCAAGCCACCGAGACCTCGATACGGTTTCGCGTCGCCGGTGACTTCCTCGCCCAAATCGTTTCGTTCAATCGGGCTCCAGGAATTGTCAAAACGCGGATCCATTTGCCATGCGACGGTGACGAAATCATTCGGTGTACCTTCGATGCGTCGTTCGGTTTCCGCATGGATCACGCCTGTGATCAGGACTCGGTCTAGCAACGGGAATCTGACTCGACCAAACGATTCCGATTCCGCGTCGAGAGTGATGCCGAGTTTGGAAAGTTCCTCCGCGGTGACCTTGTTCGCCTCGCCGGCTTCTTCTTTATCAGTCGCATCTTCATTGTCGTTGGCATCTTTGCTGACGCCCAGCAACGATTGAAGCGTGTCGGAATCTTCGATCAAATCAATCGGTGCGTGCACAACAAACGCGACGTCGAGCAGGTGTCCAATTCGTTGACCGTCTGGATTCGTAATTGAATCCATGTCGATTGCGATGGGAGCCACCACGGAATCGCGAATGAAACGTTGGATGCCGCCGGCACGAGCCAGCGTGTCCAGCTGCTCTTTGACTTTCGCGGAATCAACTGGTTCACCGGAGGAATCAATGAACGCGAGACTCGGGATCTTTGTCGTGACATCGTCGGTCAAGCCGATGCCGCCACTGCGCATTTGATGAAACAACGCGTTGTCATCCGCGATACTGACGGATCCGGCATGCACAACGAGCGTGCTGGCCAAAGCCAAAGCGAACAACCGCGGACGGGTTCGCTGTCTTCTATTCGCGAAAGTTTGCAGCATCCGATCACGCATTCTTCAGAATCGGTTTCAGGACACGAGCGGGTTCGACCCCGGTCAAACGTACGTCGAGCCCCTGGTACTTGGCTGATAACTTCATGTGATCCAGTCCGCAGGTGTGCAGCATCGTTGCATGCAAATCGCGAACGTGGGTTTCCTCGCCGTCTTTTAAATAACGGTAGCCAAGTTCGTCTGAGTTGCCGTACGAGATACCGCCCTTGATGCCTCCGCCTGCCATCCACAACGAAAACGCGTTGATGTGGTGGTCACGGCCGGAGCCTTGTTTCATTGGGGTTCGTCCGAACTCGCCGCCCCAGATGACCAGCGTGTCATCCAGCATCCCGCGACGCTTGAGGTCTTGAATCAATGCCGCGGAGGCTTGGTCGACCGCTTTGGCGCTGTCTTTCATGCCGACTTCCAGATTGCTGTGGTGATCCCACGCACGATGGTAGAGCTGGATGAACCGAACGCCGCGTTCAGCCAACCGCCGAGCCATCAAACAGTTGCTGGCGAATGATCCATCGCCGGGCTTGGTGACTCCGTACAGGTTCAACGTCTCTTGCGTTTCATCGGACATGTCGGCGAGTTCCGGCACCGACGTTTGCATGCGAAACGCCATTTCGTATTGGCTGATCCGAGTTGCAATTTCGGAATCGCCGCGATCGGCCAGCAAGTCTTGGTTGAACGCGTTGACGGCTTCGATGGTCGCTCGCTGAGTCGTGTCGGTGATGCCGCCGGGCGGACGAACATAGTGGACCGCGTCGCCTCGCGATTGGAACTGAACGCCTTGGAAACGGCTGGGAAGGAAACCCGCTTTCCACTGACGAGCCGAAACCGGTTGAGCCCCGTGACGGCCTTGGCTGGTGAAGACGATGAAGCCCGGCAGGGAATCGGTCTCGGCACCCAAGCCGTACAAGAACCACGAGCCCATGCTGGGACGACCCTTTTGGATCGATCCCGTGTTCATGAACGCGTGAGCCGGGTCGTGATTGATTTGTTCGGTGTGCATCGATCGGATGATGCACAGATCGTCGGCAACCGATCCGATATTCGGAAACAGTTCGCTGATTTCGAGACCAGATTGGCCCCACTTTTTGAATTTGCAAAACGATCCGCGGGCGACAAGTTTTGAACCTTGAAGCTGCGCGAGTTGTTGACCATCGGTCATCGAAGCCGGAAAAGGCTGGTCGTTGATCTTGTCCAGTTCCGGTTTCGGGTCGAGCGATTCAAGGTGGCTGGGGCCGCCAGCCATGCAAAGGTGAATGACCGTTTTCGCCGTGCCGGGAAAGTGTGGCTGGGGCGTATCCGTTTGGCTGGCTTGGCTTTCGCGAGCGAGCATCGAACCCAGCGCGGCCATGCCGACGCTGTACGTGCCGCTCTTGAGAAAGCTACGCCGCTGAATAGTTGGGAAAGAATTCATGATGTGTTTTAGCGAGGCTTAGTAGCGGGTGATGGTTTCGTGCAGGTTCAGAACGATGCGGGCCGTCGCGGTCCAGGCGGCCCACTCGGCGCGATCGGCTGGCGAAAGCGATTCGTTGTGGCGTGTGGCGGACTGGCCAATGCTGGTTAATTGCACCGACAAAGCTTCGTCGGCAAGGAATAGCTCACGCTGTTGGTTTAAAAAGTTCGTGAGTCGTTCGATCTCTTCGCTGGTCGCATCGCGTTGAAGGGATCGTCGAACCATCGTTCGCAATCGCGTTTCGTCCGACTCCTTCTGCTCGATCATGTTCCACGCCAGTTCGCTGGCCGCTTCGATGAACGTCGGATCATTGAGCAACGTCAACGCTTGTTGAGGCGTGTTCGCGTTGGCTCGAATCGCGACGCAATCTTCGCGACTGGGGGCGTCAAAGTTGGCGAGCATCGGGTGCAAAAACGTTCGCTGCCAGTGCATGTAGATTCCGCGCCGGTATTGATTGTCACCCGCCGTCGAACGGTAGCTGCGATTGGGGAATTGCAAGTTCGAGTAGTAGCCATCGGGCTGATACGGTTTGACCGATGGACCGCCGATCTCGAGGTTCAGCAACCCCGAAACCGCCAACGCGTTGTCGCGAACGATCTCGGCTTCCAAACGACGTGGTGGGTGATAGGACAGCAAACGGTTCTCGGGGTCGATCTCCGATAGCTCTGGTCGAACGCGACTGTCTTGCTGATACGTGCGGCTGGTCAAAATCAAACGAGTCACGTGCCGCAGATCCCAACCGGAATCGATCAGTTCGATCGCGAGGTAGTCGAGCAGTTCCGGATGCGATGGCGGATCGCCTTGAGCACCCAAGTCATCGACCGCAGCGGTCAATCCAACGCCAAAGAATTGCTTCCAAAGTCGGTTCGCGACAACGCGGGCCGTCAACGGATTGTCGCGATGCACGATCCAACGAGCCAGATCCAAGCGGGTCAGACGTTTGGCTTCGGCGTCTTTGTCGTTTGCATCTTTGGCAGTCTCGATGCCATAGCTACCGAGGAAACCCGGTGTGGCGGGCTCAACCACGTCGCCAGATTTGTCTTGCCAATTGCCACGTGGCAAGACTCGCATTGCCATCGGCTCGGTTGCTTGCGTGACCATCGTCCAAGTTCGCCCGTCGCGGCAGGCGAGATAGCGGTCACGCCAGTGTTTAATCGCACCCGCATCTTTGGCTTGTTTGGGATTGGACATCATCCAGCTCAACAACGCGTTGGGTTGGCTGATCGAGTCGCAGATTTGAATCGCTTCCAATTCCGCAGCATCAAACGGCCGCATCCGGATCAACGGCGATGCCTCGAACCTCACCTTGGTGTCGCCAGCCAACCCTTTGATCTCCGCGACCAACGATTGACCTTCCTTCAATTGCAGCGGTCCTTCCAGTTCAAACACCGCTCGCATCGGATCGTCGACGTGTTTGGATTGATCGATCATGAACTGATGCGGGCGTTGCTTCACCGCGTGCCCAGCAGCGTCGGTCGCCGGGACGGACCAGCGTGACGCGACATTCTGCTGAGCCACCGTGCTGGAAAACGAAGGCAGCCAGCGGTTGGCTCGTGCGAAGGAAACGGCAACGTTTGTGCGAGTAGGTTTCGCTTCTTCCTTTTTCTCGTCCTTGGATTTTTCAGGCTCTGAGTCGTCCGTTGCCGGTGGTTTCATCTCCTCGATGTAGAAACGGACTTCGACATTTTGAGGTGACTGGTTCGCCGCCGTCAGCAGACTGACTTGGATCGATTGAGGCGACAGCGATCCAAGCGAGATCGATTCGCTGTCGGCCGTCCAAGCTTTTAGGTTTTTGTCCTTTGACGGCGCGGAAGTCATCGGAAGCGACTGCCATCCGTTGGCTTCTCGTTCGAGCCAACCGTTGACGTTGTTCAGCCAATCATCCGCTGAATTCTTTTGGTCGTCGGACAGGGCCGCCAATTGCAAACGAGCCAGATCGATGAGTTCTTGTTTGGCTTGCGTCTGCTCCCGCAGCAACGCTGGGCTGGTGACCTCGATTTCTGGTGGGAAGGGGAAGTTGTTGTTGTATCCCTTCAGGTCAGGGTTGGGCGTGTAGCCATAATCGCTGTAGACGCCCCACTGTTCGATGTCAGCGAAGAACGCTCCGAGTGAATAGAAGTCTTTCGCGGTGAACGGATCGAATTTGTGATCGTGGCATTCGGCGCATCCTGTGGTCAGCCCCATCCAAGCCATGCCGACGGTGCGAACGCGGTCGGTTGCGTACTTGGACAAGTACTCACCGGGTTGAGCACCGCCTTCGCGAGTGACCATGTTCAAACGATTGAACCCTGACGCGATCAAGTCATCCGTCTTTGGGTTGGGAAGCAGGTCACCGGCGAGCTGCTTCGTCGTGAACTCGTCAAACGGCATGTTGTTTTGGAAGGCTTCGATCACCCAATCGCGATAGGGAAAGATGTGTTGGTTTTGGTCGCCGTGGTAGCCCACCGTGTCGGCGAATCGGACCAGGTCCAACCAGAACGCTGCCATGCGTTCACCGTGATGCGGGTTCTCGAACAGTTCGTCCAGCTTCTGATCAATGAGAGCTGACCGAGCGTCGGTTACCTGCATCTCTTGAGCACGAGAGAAGAAGTCTTCCGTTTCCTCCCAAGTTGGCGGCAACCCGACCAAGTCCAAGTGCATTCGCCGAAGCAGTCGGTCCGGTCGCGCGGGGCCGGAGAGATCGTGACCTTTCGCCAGCAGGCGGGCTCGCACGAAAGCATCCACCGGATGAACGTTCTTGCCTTCGACGTTTTCATCCCACTTCGTCAGATCGGGGACATCGGGGCGTCGAATCGGGCTGAACGACCAGTGTTCTTCGTATGGGGCGCCCTGAGCGATCCAAGCTTTCAACAATTCCTTTTGCGTTTCGGTCAGCGTTTTGTGCGAATCCGGTGGTGGCATCACCAGTTCAGGATCTTCGTGATCGATGCGTGCGACCAGTTCGCTGCCATCGACGTCTTCAGGAACAATTGCGGCGTAGTCGATTGCTTCCTCGCGAACATCCAGCCGCAATCCGGCTTGGCGATTGTTCTCATCCGGTCCGTGACAAAAGTAGCAGTTCTCGGAAAGGATCGACCGGATGTCTTGATTGAAAGAGATCGCAGGTTCGTCGGCGGAAGCGTTCAGCAACCAGGGGCCGCTTAGCCCGAGCAAACAAACAGTCGTCCACCGCAAAAAATCAAAAGGGAGCGATCGGAAATGCATGGATGCAAAAACCACAGTGAATGGCAGGTTGGGAAGGAAGGAGGGCGGGAAACTCATTGTAGCAGATCGCCTCAAGATATCAGCGAAACCGTCTTGGTTCCGTGAGCTCCCACGCGATCAAAGGCGGGAAAGAACTCGCGTGAAACTCAATCGAGTCCATCGATCAGGCGGGCCGCCCATTGACGCGTTGCGATGCGTGATTGGCCGATTGGTCTGGCAGCATCGAATTTGCCGGTTGTACTAAATAGTTGTCCTCGAGATGCCGATGATGACGAGGATTCCAGTTGTTACATCCATCGATCAGCCGCGTGGGCCGAGTTTTATGATTCTGTTTTCGATCAAGCTGCTCAGCAGTCTTCGCAAAGCGATCGCGGGGAGGAAATATCCTTCTCAGCTCGCCTGGGGATTGGCGTTGGGCCTTCTCATCGGCCTGATTCCTCACGGCAACTTGTTGGCAGTTGCATTGGTGTTCGGAGTCCTGATGTTGCGTGTCAATCACGCGATGGTCGCTCTGACCGCGATCGGGGTGACAATGGTTGCACCTCGCTTGGACCCGATTTCAGATCAATTCGCACAATGGTTCTTCGCTCAAGAAGGCGTCTCAGAAGTGATGGCCCAAGCGTGGGACTATCCGCTGGTGCCTTGGACGGATCTGAACAACACCGTCGTGATGGGCAGCTTTCTGATCGGACTGATTTCGCTGGTTCCTACCTTCGCGATTTCTTACCCGATGTTCAAAGCAGTGTCGGGCAACTGGAAAGAAGACGACGACCTGGAAGACGATGTTGTTGTGACGCCCGCTCGCAAGCGACGTTCAAAAGAAACAGAGCAACACTTCGTTGACGCTCCGCACACCAAAGTCACTGAGCCGCACTTCACGCCTGAACCGGCGCGAGCTTCGGATTCGTCGACTGACGATGCGGTTGGCTTTGATGCCGAAGCAAGCTCCGGACGCGTGTTTGATTTTCGCCGCGTCGATGCTGCTGAACCGGTCCTGGCAAAGATCTCGCCGTACCGAGATGAACGGGCCGATTCGAAACGAGCCTCCGCTGCGATCGACGCACCCGCGGGCGACGTTTCCTCCAAACGAAACACAACTCATATCGAAGTCCTCGATGCGGAATCCAATCCGCAATCGATGTCAAACGAGAATTCAGTGGCATCGGGGAACTCGGGAGCGGGCAATTCCAATCGCCCGGGCCTGACTACGAACGACGACCAACACAAGATCGATGAAGCGCTCAGTTATCTGCTTCGTCAATTGCGCGATTCGCAAGACAAGGATGCAGCATGATTCGTTGGAGATTCTTACTGACACGGCTTATCGTTGTCGCGACCATTTTGATGCTGCTGTTCTGGGGCCTCGGCCCGATGGCCAGCTACATCACGGTTCGCGGGTTGGAAGCCTCGACGGGAGCCCGAGCCGATATCGGTGCGACTCGCGTTGGGTTGTTCCCACCTCAGATCCAGTTCGATTCGGTGCATGTCGCCGATCCGCGTGATGACAAGGAATTTCGAAACGCTTTCCAAGCGGACTCGGTGAACTTGGTCATCGACGGCGATGCGTTGCTTCGTCGACGCTGGGTGATTCGACAAGGCAGCATCGCTGGTTTGCAAATCGGAACGACTCGCGAAACGAGCGGACACCTGGAAGAAACGCCAGACGAAACGGAAGCGTCCGGCCCGTCCGTGATCGGGAATTTGCTTTCGTCGGCAACCAACGGGCTGAGTGCTCGTGCGGAAGCGATGGGCAAAGATCTCGAAACCGTTCGCACGGGCGAAGAAATTCGTCGTCGCTGGAAAGGCGAGTACGAGCGTTTGGTGAAGCAAACCAAAGAGTTGGAAGAACGAGTCGAAACCATTCGTGAAGCAGCCAGTGGCATCGACAACCCGTTGCGAGATTGGCCGGAGTTGCAACGCACGTTGGCTGAATCGGAAGCCGCTCGTGAACAGTTGATTTCTTTGCGCAACGCAATGAACGCGATGCCTGATCAAATGAAGAGCGACCTGGCTCGGTTGGAAAAAGCAAAGCAAGCCGACCTCGACAAGGTCGACGCGTTTGTGCCAGGCGACCTCAGCGAGTCAAAGAACTTTGGCGTCGATTTGGTCAGTGCCGAGATTCGACGTTCGCTCACGCAATTGCGTGATTACCTCGACAGCGGTCGCACACTTGCGAACTACACCGTCGTTGCACCCGATACCGAACGAGTTCGCGGTGAAGACTACGACTTCCTCGGACGCAACCGACGTCCGGAATTGATGATCCGTCACTGTGACGTCAGCGGCACCATGCGTGCTGATGGCAAAGTCTTCACGCTGACCGGCGTGGTCGAGAACATGACACCGACTCCGGAACTGTTGGCTGATCCAACGCGAGCTCGCTTGCGTTTGGAAGGTCCCGGGACCGTTGACGTCGACTACGTTCGCGATCGTCGACAAGGCGAACAACTCGATCGTCTGACACTTCACTGGCCTCAAATGGATGCCGACCCGATTCAATTGGGTCGCGGTAAAGACGTCGGAGTTGCAATCGCTGGTGGTGTTCGCGAAGTGTGGGTTCAGTTGAGCAGCCGCGGTGAACATCTCGAAGGCCGTTTGGTCAGCAAGCAAACCGGCGTCAACATGCGTTTGGATGTCAAAGGCGACGCAGGAGCTTCGACGGCGGCGATTCAGATGAACCAATCGCTTGCCAACGTGGATCACGTTGAAATCGATGCCGAGTTCAATGGAACTTGGGAAGATTTGGATCTGAAGCTGAACACCAACCTGGGTCAGGTCTTCAACGACGCTGCCAAAACGGCCATCGCCAGCCAAATGGAAGCTTCCAAAGCAAAGGTTGCTGCCAAGGTTGACGAGGCTCATCGTGAGCAGATGTTGGAGCTGAACGAGTGGATGCTCGCACAACAGAACCAAGCTCAAACGTTGTTGGCCAAGGCTGACAAATCGGTCGAAGATCTCAGCCGAAAAATTCTGAGCGAAATCAATGGAGCGGATCAGTATCTTGGCAAGCTCAAGACCGCGTTTGGATCCAGTTTGCGGTAGTTCGACTAAGCAACGAGCGAAGAATAAGTAGCGGACAGCAGGTGAGGCACAGGCATCCAGCCTGTGTTCGACGCAATCACAGGCTGGAAGCCTATGTCACTTATTTTTCGCTCCGTCCTCAGTGACGATGACGCCGCGAGCGTGATCGTAATGGCAAAGGCCGAAGGTGGGTGCACGAGTCAATCGTGCATCGACCTCCGGCCTTTTTTCATGTCCCAAGGGCAGAGCGATGGCGAAGCGTGAAAGCTTGGCAATGGCTTTCTAATCTATAGCCCTGGACGTGTTTTCTTTGGGGGCGGGTGCGTTGGCATCGGCGGCAACACGAGGTTACACTCGCTGCATCTTGTCGCCCTGGAATCCATCACCACCATTCAACCCCAAGAACTGCCAAGATGCTGCCTCGCCGACGTTTAGGCCAAACGGACATGGAACTCACAACGCTCTCTTTTGGAGCGTCTTCGATTGGACAGGAGTTCCGAAGCGTCGATTTGGGTGAGAGTTTGCAAGCTGTTCGGGTCGCGCTCGACAGCGGTATGAACTTCATCGACACCGCCGCGTTCTATGGACGTGGAATGAGTGAGATGATGCTCGGCCGAGTCCTGCCGGACATCCCTCGTGATCAGTACTACTTGGGCACCAAACTCGGTCGCTACACCGGTGAGCACTTTGACTTCAGTGCCAAACGCGTCACCGAGAGCATCGACACGTCGCTTGAACGAATGAAGGTCGACCACCTCGACATCGTGCTGTGTCACGATTTGGAATTTGTCGAGATGTCGCAAATCGTCGAAGAGACGATCCCGGCGATCCGTCGCGAAATTGCGAAGGGCAAGGTCCGGTACGTCGGCGTCAGCGGTTACCCGATGAAGATGTTCAAGTACGTGATGAACAACGCGGACATCGATTGCTTGTTGACATACAACCACTACACCCTGCAAAACGACATGGCACTTGAGTTGGTGCCGCTGGCAAAAGAGAAAGGCGTCGGATTGATGAATGGCGCACCGTTCTCGGCACGTCTATTGACTAACGCGGAATTGCCGCCTTGGCACAAAGCGACTCCGCAAGTCCGTGAGGTTGCCGCTGCGGCAGCCAAACACTGCGCCGATCGCGGCAGTGACATCGCCAAGATCGCACTTCAATTCAGCATCGCAAACGAAGACTTCGCAACATGCATTCCCGGATCGGCCAACCCGAACCGAGTCGCTCAGTGGGTTGAGTGGGCGCAAGAGCCCATGGACGAAACCCTGGTTGCTGAAGTCAAAGAGATTCTGAAGCCAATCCACAATTGGTTCTACGTCGAAGGCCGACCCGAGAACAACGACGAGCCCGTCGCCTCCTGAGTTCAGCCAAGTGGCATAGGCTTCCAGGCTGTGGAATATGAATCACAGGCTGGAAGCCTATGCCACATCGAATCCATCATCACAAATCTCCCCCACAAGAAATCAACATGACGTTTAAATCTGCCATCACGGTCAGTCTGGTCGAAGAAGCTCGCGGAGGTCCGTTCGTTTATTGGGAGGGTCTCAAAGACGCTTGCGAAAAGTCAGCGGCACTGGGTTTTGATGCGATTGAAATTTTCGCTCCCGGCCCCGACGCGGTGGACGAGGCTGAACTGAAGGGCTTGCTCCAAGAGCATGGCTTGGTCGTCGCCGCGGTTGGCACCGGTGCTGGGATGGTCAAGCACGGTTTGAGCCTCACGCACGCCGATGCCGATCATCGCGCCAAAGCTCGTGACTTCGTCAAGCAAATGATTGACTTTGGTGGCAAGTACAACGCTCCCGCCATCATTGGTTCGATGCAAGGCAAATGGGGCGGCGACATCTCTCGCGATCAAGCGTTGGGATTCTTGCGAGAGGCACTCGATGAACTCGGTCCCTACGCCGCTCAATACAACGTCCCGTTGTTCTACGAGCCGCTGAATCGATACGAGACCAACTTGCTTCGCACGGTCGACGAAGGCGTCGAGTTCTGCAAGACATTGTCGACCGACAACATCAAGTTGCTCGCCGATTTGTTCCACATGAACATCGAGGAAGCTGACCTGGCCGCCGCCATTCGTGCTGGCAAAGGCTACGTGGGACACATCCACTTTGTCGATTCGAACCGGCAAGCCGCTGGCATGGGACACATGAATCACGAACCCATCATCCAGGCTCTCAAAGACATTGATTACGACGGGTATTTGTGTGCCGAAGCATTCGCCTTGCCGGATTCGGACACAGCCGCTCGCAACACCATCGACGCTTTCAAACGCTTGACAGCGTGAGATCGCCCGAACCAAAAATGGCATTGGCTTCCAGCCTGTGATTCGAGAACCCCTCTTGGGCTGTTGGTTTAGTGAGCCGTACCGCGTTAGCGGCGGTTAATTTGACGCCAACCGGGGCTAACGCCCAGCGGCTAGTTGTTGTCATTCGATATGCGACTAAATGAGCAGCCTGCTATGCCACTCAGCAAAAAGTCGACGTCCCCACCATCCCTCCCCACCACGAGATGAACTGAATATGTCACACGCTTTGATTGGGTCACGTGCACTGATTTGGATGGTTGCCATTGCGATGGCACCCTGGGTGGTCGCCGATGATCGACCCAATATCTTGTTCATCATGTCGGATGATCACACCAGCCAAGCGGTTGGTGCGTATGGAAGTCGGCTTGCCTATCTGGACCCAACGCCGAACCTCGATCGTTTGGCCGAGGAAGGCATGTTGTTCGAGAACGCGTTCTGCACCAACTCGATCTGCACCCCCAGTCGTGCTTGCGTCATGACCGGACAATACAACCACACCAACGGTGTTTTTGATTTGGGTGGCCGAATTGAACCCGAGAATCAGCATCTCGCCAAAGAGATGAAGAAGGCCGGTTACCAAACTGCCATGATCGGCAAATGGCATTTGAAAGCCGAGCCAGCCGCGTTCGACTACTACTGCGTGTTGCCCGGCCAAGGCAAGTACTTTGATCCCGAGTTCCGAATCCAAGGCGACAAGCCCTGGCCAAAGAATACGATCAAGAAAGAAGGCATGCACAGCACCGATGCAATCACCGACATCACGCTGAACTGGTTCGACGAAGTTCGCGAAGATGACAAGCCGTTCTTTTTGATGCACCACTACAAGGCGCCGCACGACTTTTTCGAGTATGCGCCGCGTTACGAAGAGTACCTAGCCGAAATCGCGATCCCAGAACCAAAGAACCTTTGGAGCCAACCGCAATTTGGATCGCTTGCGACTCGTGGGGCGAAGGACGAGATGATGCCGTTCATCGGCACTTCGATCGGCCGGCGCAATCCACGCCGGAACTACGCCAAGCACTATGAGGTTGACTCATGGCTCAGCGATGAGGAGGCAAAACGAGAGGCCTACAACATCTACATGAAGCACTACCTGCGTTGTGTGAAAGGTGTTGACGACAACTTGGCTCGTTTGTTCGCGAAGCTGGAAGAAACCGGCCAAATGGACAACACCGTGATTATCTACACAGGCGATCAAGGCTTCATGCTGGGCGAGCACGACTACATGGACAAACGGTGGATGTATGACGAATCGCAGCGGATGCCGTTCTTGGTCCGCTACCCCAAGTCCATTCCAGCCGGTTCAAGCAGCGATGCGATCGTTGAAAATGTGGACTACGGACCGACCATGCTGGCTTTCGCGGGCGTTGAAACTCCCGAGTACATGCAGGGCAAAAGCTTTCGCGAAATCTGCGAGACCGGTCAAGAACCCGAAGGTTGGAAGCAGGAAGCATACTACCGCTATTGGATGCACATGGCTCACCATGACAATCCAGGGCACCTTGGTATCCGCACCAAGACTCACAAGTTGATCTACTACTACGGGGTCAACTACGAAGGGAAGCAGCAAACGCCTCCCGGTTGGGAACTTTATGATTTGGTGAACGATCCGACGGAAGTCGTCAACCAAATCGACAATTCTGAATACGCCGAAGTCGCGAAAGAGATGAAGCAGCGTTTGGCCGATCTTCGTAAGCGAGTCGGCGACGATGGTTCGCACTACCCAGCGGTGGAAGACGTTGTCCAGGAGTTTTGGGACTACAGTGACGAGGACCGTCAAAAGGCGATCAAAATCTCGCACGAGTATGTTCAGGCGAAGCAGTCGGAAAAGTAATCTTGCTGAAGGATTCTAAGCGGCAGTCAGATCCGGCTGCCGTTTGGATGGTCGAGACGTCGCATTTCCGCCGTCCGAAGGCGGAATTGTCACCTGACACTCGCCGCCGTTCGGCTACGGTGGTTTCCCTCCCCACAGTTTCCCTCCAGTTTGAGTCGCAGCTATGTCACGTTGGTTGTTTTGCTTGGCGTTTGTGTTCGCAAGTTCTTTGTGGGAGGGGCTGTCTCCGGTTCATTCCGTCCACGCGGCGGATCGTCCCAACGTCGTGTTGGTCATCACCGATGACCAGGGTTACGGCGATTGTGGCTTCACTGGAAACAAAGTCGTCCACACGCCGAACATTGATGCGTTGGCAGCGGAATCGTCCGTGTTGACCGACTATCACGTCGCGCCGACGTGCTCGCCGACCCGGTCGGCTTTGGTGACCGGTCACTGGACCAATCGAACCGGAGTTTGGCACACGATCAGCGGTCGTTCGATGTTGCGGGACAACGAGGTGACCTTCGGTGAGATCTTCAGCGATGCCGGTTACCAAACGGGCATGTTTGGCAAATGGCACTTGGGCGACAACTATCCTTACCGAGCCGAAGACAACGGTTTCACCGAGGTCTATCGCCACGGAGGAGGAGGTGTGGGGCAGACTCCCGATTTCTGGGACAACGCCTACTTTGGCGGTTCTTATTTCCACAACGGAAAACCCGTCAAAGCGGAAGGCTTCTGCACCGACGTCTTTTTCAAAGAGGGAAATCGTTTCATTCGCGAATGCGTGGAAGCGGATGAGCCGTTCTTTGCTTACATCGCGACGAATGCTCCGCACGGTCCGTTGCACGCCCCGCAGAAGTACATCGACATGTATCCCGAGATGCGGGACAACGTCGCAACGTTCTTTGGAATGATTACGAATATCGACGACAATGTAGGACGAACTCGTGAGCTGCTTCGCGAGCTTGGCGTGCACGACAACACGATCTTTATCTTCACCACGGACAATGGAACCGCCGGAGGAGCCTCGGTCTACAACGCGGGCATGCGTGGCAAGAAAGGCAGCCCCTACGAAGGCGGCCATCGCGTTCCCTTTGTGATGCATTACCCCAAGGGCGGCTTTGCCACATCGAAAACCAATGACACGCTGTGCCATGCGGTCGACATCGTTCCGACGCTGCTGGACATGTGTGGTGTCGAAACGCCTGATACGGTCAAGTTCGACGGGACATCGATTTTGTCGCTGCTGAAGGACGAAGCGGATTCGTCGTTCAACGACCGGATGCTGATCACCGATTCGCAGCGAGTGATTGACCCGATCAAGTGGCGTCAGTCATCGGTGATGCAGGACAAATGGCGTTTGATCAATGGCAAGGAACTCTACAACATCGCGAATGATCCGGGGCAGGAGAACGACATCTCGGGCGAACATCCCGAACAAGTCGCCTCGATGCGAGAGTTTTACGAAGCGTGGTGGGCGGAGTTGGAACCCACCTTCTCGCAAACGACTGAGATGACCGTTGGGCACCCCGATCATCCCGTGGTCACCTTCACCGCTCACGACTGGATCGGACAGGCGCCGCCTTGGAACCAATCGGCGATCCGAGCTGTCGCGGCAGTGTTCCCCAAGAAGGCCAAGAAGCAGGACCTGACGCACAACGGTCACTGGGCAATCAACGTGCACGAAGCCGGCAAGTTTGAGGTCGCTTTGCGTCGTTGGCCCGAAGAATCGGGTGCCGCGATCGCTGCCGCTGTGCCGCCGGGCGAAGATGTGCCGGGATCGTCACCCGCGTATCGAACGCAAGCCGGCCGTGCGATTCCGGTTCAGTCGGCTGAAATTCGTGTTGATGGAGAGTCCATCGCAAGCAAAACCATCGGTGAAGGGGACAGTGTCGTGACCATGGAAATCGAACTGTCCAAGGGCTCACACCAGCTCGCTCCCGTCTTCAAAATTCCGACCGGTGAAGTTGGTGCGTACTATTGCACGCTCTCGCGAATTGGCAAATGAGTTTGCTTCGGCGGTCCTGTTGTAGGGATTGTTCCGGCACACCAAGGATCGGTTGTGCTGGTTGGTCGGAATGCAGCAAATTCAAATGTTAAGAAAGGTCGAGATTTCTTCGCGCGGCAATCATCAGCCGTACAAGCTGAAATAATGGATCGATGAAAACTCCGTAAGGCGACATCAACCTAGGGATTGGTTGGTGCTTTGATTCAGAAAACGGAGTCTCAATTCGATGGAATTTTCATCCATGCGGCGCGGCGGTAGCGTTGCCAGACGAACCCTTGCGGCGTTGGTCTGCTTGGTAGCCAGTGGCGGAACAGTGGCGACCGCTGATGAGTGGTGGAACCCCGCAGACCAAGCGGGAAGCGACTCTGTGTTGGTCTCGCCTGAATCGACTCCTTCCCAGGGTTCGTTCGATGGAATGCTGTCCGACCAATACAGCGCGGCCCCTGTCCGGCCGATCGATCAAGACCAGGATGGATTGAGCCCTGGGCCAGACGCCGGCGTTGTGGATCCAGATTTGGAAGAGTCCGAAGAACTTGACGACGACACCTTTGAAGACAAACTCAACGCGTTCGCAGAGCGTTTGGATTCGCTGGACGAAGGCTTCGAAGGGTTGGAAGAAGCTCTCGACGAAGTCGATGGAAAGGCGAGCAACAAATCGTTGGTCGTCAGCGGTTCGAGCAAGTCGACCATGAAAATCAGCGGTCGTGTTCACGTCGATGCTTGGGGCTTTGACACCGACGACGATCCAGCCATGAATCAATTCAGTGCTGGACCAGAAGACGAGTTGAATCGTCTTGGCTTCCGCCGGTTGCGTTTCGGCGTGGCGGGGAAAGTCAAAGACAACATGGTCTACAAGATCGAAATGGAATTCGCCAACGGCAATGATTCCGAATTCCGAGATGCATACTTGGGATGGAGCGATCTGCCTTTCTTGCAGAAAGTCTTGGTTGGTAATCAGAAGCGTCCGTACGGTTTGGACCACTTGAACAGTTCCCGCTACAACGTGTTCATTGAACGTCCGTACGTCATCGAAGCGTTCAACGAAGACGCTCGTCGGCTGGGTGTCCAGTCCTACGGCGTGTCGGACGATGAAGCGTGGAACTGGCGATACGGTGTTTTCAACCAACGCAACGTTCAAGACGAAGGCAACTACACCGGTGACCACCTGCAATTGCAAGTGGCGGGTCGTTTGGCAAACACCATCTGGTACGATGAAACCAGTAACGGTCGTGGCTACGCCCACTGGGCAATCTCGGGCACGCATGCCGACGTCAGCACCGAAGACAACGCGGAATCGCGTTTCCGTACTCGTCCCGAAGCTCGGACCAGCGGCACCCGTTGGTTGGACACCGGACAAATCGACGGCACCGACTACTACAACCTGCTTGGGTTGGAAGGTGTTGTGAACTTGGGTTCCTTGCAGATCGTGGGTGAATACCAAAGCAACTGGATCGAGCGCGACGGATTTGAAGACTTGCGATTGGACGGTGGTTACGTCTACGCCAGTTACTTCTTGACTGGTGAGCACATGCCATGGGAACGGGATTCGGGCACGCTTGGACGTCCTGTGCCTTTGGAAAATTTCTGGTTGGTGGATCGCTGCAACGGATGCCGCTCGGGCGGTTGGGGGGCATGGCAATTGGCCGCACGCTACTCCGTGGCTGACTTCAGCGACGGTGCCGACCCTGAGTTCTACGGCGGTGAAGGCCAAGCTTTCACGGCAGCAATGAATTGGTACTGGAACGCCAACGCTCGGATGCAGTTCAACTACATCACGGGTGAGATCGAGAACAGCACGGTCGGTGACCGCGCCGGGGCTCCCGTCGCAGGCAACTACAACATCTATGGTGCCCGTTTCATGATCGACTTCTGATCGATCTCGCGAAGCTGTCACCCAAAACTTTCGTGCGGGGCTGAGTCTCAGCCCCGCACACAAACCGCACAGAACTGAAAAAGGAATTTCAAATGAACCGATCCATTCAATTCGGTCGCATCGCGTTGTTGGGACTGTTCGCGTTGACCGCCTCGGTCGTCTTCTCGAGCACCGCCAGCGCATTCGGACCCGCCTGCTGCTTCTGCCAAGCCGGGCGCTGCGTTGTAGAAGTCGAAAAAGAAGAAGTCGATGTCAAATGCTTCGACGTGGAATGCGAAACAATCTGCATCCCACCATTGCGTTTTCCATGGGAATGTGGCCCGCTGAAAAAGTGCGGCAAAGTTCGCACCATCAAGAAACTGGTCACTGACAAAAAGACCAAGACTGTTTGTGTCTATGACTGGTCCGCCATCACTTGCTGCCCCGATTGCCGTCATCGTGCCCGTGGCATCTTTGGCTGCGGCAAGGGATGCAACGATGGCTGCTGTGACACCGGAAATTGTGATTCCGGTTGTGACGTCGGTGGCTGCGACATCGGATGTTGTGCCAGCAACGAAGCGGCAGCTTCATTGCCACCAGCCACGTTCGCCAACAATGCGGGCGAAACGATTCAATTGGACAAGCAAGAATCTGTCGCTTTGGCCTCGGCAATCAGTCGTGCTGAGCCCGATGCCGAAGGTTGGGTCACGATCACAAACCCCAACACGACGTCGCTTCAAGCCGAAGACGATTTGATCGAAACCTCGGTTGAAGTCCTCGTTCGATAGAAATTTTCCAGCGTCACCAACGTTCGGAACGCATACCACCGGCACGACTCAGTCGTGTCGGTGGTTTTTTGTTTGCCTCGAAGTTGTCTACGAATGCTATCCTTTGCGATGTTTGTTCGCTTTCATCCTAGCAACGGAATCGGTGGCTGGAGTCATATGGTCAACCCCTACGCAACCGATGAGTGCGTTGGCAGTGCATTGCCGAAAAAGCCGCCGAAACATCCCTTCGCGATCGGGTTTCGCAACGGCACCCTTTGGTCGTTGATCGTGCTCGTTTTGGTTGTGCCTGCGTTCTACATGGAATTCGCGATTCCTTTCACGCAGCGGGCAACATCGGGTTTGCCTGCTGACCGCATGAGCTGGGCGACATCTGCGTGGCTGTGGTTTGCCGCTTGTGGAACCGGACTGACATTCATCACATTGCCCTGGGCGATTGCGGCAGGGTTCGTCAAATGGGCGTCCGAACGCCGTGAGTCCGATGCAACGTGATAACCATTCGCGTGATAGGATGACGAATGATTCCGGGGTGGTCTCACCGGCAAGAGACCCGCACCGTCTTCTCAGATCCTGAAGGGGAAGTTTTCAACGTCGTCGAGGATGGGTAAATGTCGAATCCGTATCAGACGCCATCTGAGGAAGTCAGCAAAGAAGCCAGGGATGCGCCGGTTTGGCACTGGTTTGCAGCCAGTCTGTTCTTTCTCAGTGCGGCCGTGATCAGCAGTCCCGGTGTCGTCTTTGGAGTGGCCGGCGCGTTTCGTCCGAATTCAGGCGGGCGTCAGTATGCGACTTACGATCCGGAGGTCTTTCTGTTTGGGATCCCCATCATGCCGGCAACCGCTCAATGGCTTGCTTTTGCTGTCGAACCCGCTTTGGTTGTTCTCTCCATTGGACTGACCTGGCGAGGTATCTTGGTCAGGAGAAGGCATCGAGCGACGACCTCGAGTGATCATTGATCGTCGTGGCCAATGCAGGGACCAAGTGAATCCCAATCCATTCGGTCATCGAAATGGGACGACCAGCGAGCGCCCCGTTCGTCTCTTGATTGAGCCTATATGTTGGGGTGAGGCGGAAGGGGCACCTGCAGTTCGTCCGCACGTGACACACCTAAATTTCAACGAGTGGGAGAATTGCGATGGACAATGACAATCAAGATGCGGAACAGCTACGTCTGTTGTCCATTTTCCACTACATCGTGGCAGGGATGTTGGCGTTGTTCTCTTTGTTTCCGGTGATCCATTTGGCGATCGGCGTTGGGATCGTGACGGGCGCGTTCGATGGAACAGGGACGGGCGAAGCGCCGCCTGCGTTCATGGGGTGGTTGTTCATCGCGATTCCGCTTGCGTTCATTGCCTTTGGATTGACGATGGCTGCCTGCGTCGCTCTGGCGGGACGCAAGCTGACCCAGCGACGCGGTCATCTGTTTTGTTTGGTTGTCGCCGGAGTGGAATGTTGTTTCTTTCCATTCGGGACCGTTCTGGGTGTACTGACGATCCTCGTTCTGACGCGTCCATCGGTGAAGCATGCCTTTGGAGTTTCCGGCCCTTCGTTCTGATCAAGGCGATTGGCAACAGTTGATCGATACGATGCTACAAGCGGGGCTGTCCTACGACCGATTCTTTTTTTAATAGGAAAACGAAAATGGCGACGTATTCCATGATGAAGATTGGCGCCTTCGTGCTGGCACCGCTTGTCATTTGGTTTGTGAAGTGGTGTATCTTCGATGATTGATCCATCAAGAAGGATGATGCGATGGCAAATTTGACCGATCCAAGATGGATTTGGTTCAAGGGCGGGTTGTTCGTCGTGACGGGAGGGCTCGCTGCGCTGGTCTTGATCGCGAATTCTCCGAGTCTGCAGACGATTGGGTTGCTTGCTATTGCGATCTGGTCATTTTGTCGAGCTTACTACTTCGCTTTCTACGTGATCGAACGATACATTGATCCGAAATTCAGTTTCTCTGGTTTGCTGCACTTCGCTCGCTACGCACTGTTAGGTCACTCGCCCGACGAGACCAAGCAAAGGAACGCGGATACCGACGAGGATCACGACCTTTCATAGTGCGTCGAGCTCAGTCGGTGGGCGTGGAAAGGAATAGACAGATGACACGAATCCTTGTGGCGTGCATGGTCACGCTGTGGATCGGCACAACCGCGTTTGGGGAAGAATTCGCGCGAATTCGGTATTCCAGTGCACTTCGAGTCACTGAGATTGAGCCGCCCAAGATCGACGGTGTGGTGCCGACGTCCATGCGTTTCTTTGTTCGAAGCATCGCTCCTGGGGTCAGCCCAGATGACATTCGAATGACGTTGAAGTCAAAAGCTGGTGACCTTGTCATTTCAGTGGATGCGAATGGGCATTTTGACTTGCCGGTTTCGAAGGAGTTGCGTGAAGAAGATCCTTGGTTGATCGCAAACCAGCCGAGAGGGTCTCTCCGGATGGAGTTCGCGTATGCTTTCGAGCAGGACATCGAACCGCGCTGGGTGAATCAAGCATGGCAAGTTTCTTACCAATCGGTTTTTCCACACGTTCATTTCCGGAGTCAACTGACCACGGCAATTGCTGACATGAAGGAGTCACTTCCGATTGATTTGAGCTACACGCAGTGTGAAGGTGCTGTTCTCTCCAACTTGAATCCGTTTGCATTCGCGAAGTTGATGGTCAATGGAGTCGAAGTCGAGATGGTCGAATTGATGGACGGCGACTTCGTCATTCCGTTCGATGTGGAATGGTTAGAAGATGCTCGGGTCATCGTTTCACCACCCTATGGTTGGACGATTTCCATTGATCAATCCAACAAGTATTTGAAGGTGCAGTCGGGGATGCATCCGATGCTGAAGTCGGCGCGGACAAACGAATTGCCTGCCGACTGAAGAACTGTTCAAGCGTCCTTGTGCTCGCCGCATTCGAAATTTGTGTAGCTTACGATGATGCTCGTTTCATTTTCGATGGGGAGTCAACGATGAAAAGAATGTTGTGCTTGTTCCTTTTGGTCTGGTTGACCGTACCGGTTGCCTTTGCCGAAGAGGCGTCCTTGTCGATGCGGTTTGTTTATGACGGTGTGCCTCCCAAGCCAAAGCGTTTGGTTTTTCGCGGCGTCCCCTTGATCGTCCAGGATGAGAAGTTACTGGTCGATCAACAAACGAAGGGGATTCGAAATATCGTCGTTCAGCTTTACACCGGACGTGGTGGTTCCGAAGTCGATGTCCCACCCCATGAAGGTGTTCGTCAAAAGTTGCTCGTGCGGAACGGTCGCTTTGATCCGCACGTGCTGCTGACGCAAAAAGGTGATTCGCTGGAGGTCGACAATCAGGGGAGATTGATGCACAACGTGGCGCTGAACTTCTTCGCGAACCCCGCGAATATCCAGCTCCTCAAGCCGGGGGAATCTTTCTCGCTCGAGTTGGAACAACCTGAGCCCGCGCTCATTCCAATTGACTGCAACATCAATCCGTGGATGCGAGGGTTCGTGGTTGTTGTCGACCATCCGTATGTTGCGGCCAGTGATTCCGACGGCCGGTTGAAGATCGAAGGCCTGCCCGTTGGTCAAGAGCTAGTCTTTCGAGTTCATCATGAAGTGGGCAAAATCGATCAAGTGACCATTGAAGGTCAGGAAGTTCAGTGGAGGCGTGCTCGGTTTTCAGTTTCGCTCGATCCCGGTGAGAATGATTTCGGAGACATTCTGGTTTCCCCTGAATCGTTTTCAAACTGATCGAATGAGTGAAGTGGATGATAAAGGTTGCAGGTGGTTGTGAAACGGTTTCGGATTTCAACGTTGCTCATTTTCACGGCGCTGTGCGCTGGTGCGTTTGTGGTGTTGCGCCCGTTTGATCCCCCAGTGCGAATTTACGATCCAATTGATCTTGAGCGATATCACGGTTACTACCGCGGCGCAAAAATCTACGAAGTCTCGGTGGTGAACGCTGGTGGACATGCAATTTGGTTGCCGGACAATTCAGAGCCTTTCGCATCGTCGGCGATAGGTGGATTTGTTGGATGTGTGAAAACGGATTGGGTTTTCGTTGGGGAAGAGGATCGGGGAGTCAAACTAGTTCAGCCTGGCGAAGGTTTGGTCTACCAAATCTGCATGAGTGAGGCTTATACAGATTTCGAGGTGGTGATTGAGGTTCAGGATTGGCGTGGCAGAAGCAAGAGGATTGAGGATCGTGTGTACGTTTTGAAGGCGAGCGAAGCTGGCGTGTCGACCGCCTCGTATTAGCTGCTTGATCGCGTTAGCGGTTCGAATATTCCTCTTTCTCGAAAGTGCATTGGATGCAGATCAAAAATGGAACCCGAATCACATCGGAATCGGCCTGATTCAGACCTGAAGGCGAAAATGGACGCCAAACGGATGGAAGAGAGAACCGATGATCCAATCGTCAACCTAATCGCAGGTGGACTGCTGGGGGCAGTGGGCGGTGCGGGGCTGGGGTTCTCTGTTTCGCTGGCTTCCACCGGATGGGCCGTCGTTGCATTTTTTGCTGGCGGCGTTGCCGGTGGAGTTTTGGGCATGGCCTTGGGCTACTTCCGCGGTGACAGCTTCACGGAGTGGCTCAAAGAGAATCTTTGGCGATTCTGGTAGCGACAGGACGACGTCTATTCTTCGACTTCGACGAATGGAATGTTCAACGATTGAAGGATGAGTAGATAGAGCATGTACAAGACGGGGATCAGCAGCAGCACCAAGGCCGTTGCGAGCATCAATCCAAAGGCAAGGCTGCTGGCCATCGGGATTAGCAATTGAGCTTGGAATGATTTTTCGGTTAGCAACGGAATCAAACCCGCGATGGTCGTCATGCTGGTCAACATGATGGGGCGGAAACGCCGTCGGCCCGATTCCAACAAGGCTTGGATGGGTTCGTCGCCTGCTCGAACACGCGAATTGATGAAGTCGATCAGGACGATCGAGTCGTTGACGACGACACCCGCGAGTGCGACCAAGCCAAACATGCTGAACAAGGTCAGCGGAAGATTGAGAAATGCGTGTCCCCAAACTGCACCGATCATGCCAAAGGGGATGATGGCCAGAATGAGGAGTGGCTGCATGTAGGATCGGAACTGAAGGACCAGCAACACAAACATGCATAGAATCGCGACGCCGAAACCGAGCTTCAGACTGCCGACCGATTCACGGCTTTGCTCTTGTTGCCCTTCCCAACGAATGGAAACGTTTGGGAATTGGGCTTTAAAACCGTCCATCTGGTTCTGCAAGCTAGCGATGATCAAATCAGCGTTGGCGGTCGTTTCGTCCAAGTCGGCCGAAATCGTGATGCTGCGTTGTTGATCGACGCGGTTGATCTCTGAAAAGCCGCGTTCCAAATTGATCTCCGCCAACTCGTTGATCGGTCGTTGTGTGCCATCAGCACCTCCCACGCGAATTTCTCGGAAGTTGACGAGAGAAGTGCGTTCTTCGGGAGGGTAGCGAACCATCAGTTTCACTTCGTGACGTCCGCGTTGCAGACGCATGACTTCAGCGCCGAAGTATGTGTTGCGAACAGTTTGTCCGAGGTCCGTCGGCGTGACACCTGTTGCGAGGGCCTTGTCTTTGACGCGAAATTGGAATTCCCATTTACCGGGGGTGTTGTCATCGCTGATGTCAAAGACGCCGGCGAACGTGCCGACCTTTTGTTTCATGACTTCCGTGGCCGCCAGCAACTCGTCGACGTGTTCACTGGAGGCAAGCAGCTTGAATTCGATGGGCGTTCCAGCGGGGCCAGTGCCGATGCTGCCGTAAACGATCCGCTCGACGCCGGCGATCTCACCGACTTCGCGTCGCCAGCGTGCGATCAGTTGATCACTGTGAACCTCACGGATTTCGGTGCCGTGGAGTTCGGCGAAAATCTGACCCGCGTTGCTGCCGCTCGAGCCTTGCCCGCCCATTGGGCCAGCGGTGTTGGTGATCGAGCCGACTTCGCGATAGGCAAAACGCACGGGGCCAAAGTAATCGGCCTCCGGTGGTGGGTAGAGAGACTCGACGGGTTGGCGGGTTTCGGCGGCGCGTTCCAGAGCGATCTCTCGGCTGACCTTTTGCAGGGCGCGTTCCATCCGTTTCGTGGCGGCTTCGGTTGCAGTAGCGGGCGTGCCGTTGGGAAAGACGACGGATGCTTGCAAGTAATTGTTATCGGACTTCGGAAACAGAACCGTGGTCACGACGCCACCGCGAATCATGCCGAGGGTTCCCACGAACAATGCAATTGCGACGGCGATTGGCAGGACGGGATTGAGCAAGCAGAAATGGAGGGATGGCACGTAAACTTTTTCCGCGAACCATTCCATCGCGATGCTGGCTTTGGAGTTAAGCCAGAATAGCAACAGCATGAAGGGGCGAAGCGGATAGGTCACAACCGTCGCGACTCGGAAGAATCCCGAATGGCTGTGGGCCAAGTGGCAAGGCAGAACAAATGTGCTTTCCCACAAAGACACCAGCAGCATCGCGATCACGGCGAACGGAATCACCGCCATGAATTTGCCCATGACGCCCGAGACAAAGAACATGGGCGCGAAGGCGATGACGGTCGTGGTGATCGAAGCCGTGACGCTGGGGAGAACTTCCGCTACTCCTTCGACGGCAGCGTCGTGCAGGGATTTGCCCATTTGGCGGTGAGCGTAAATGTTCTCACCGATCACGATCGCGTCATCGACGACGATCCCCAGTGCGATCAGGAAGGAGAACAAGGAAAGCATGTTGAGCGTTTGGTCGCCCCATGCGAGAGCAGCACCCGCGCCCATGATGGAGATCGGAATTCCAAGTGCGACCCAGAACGCCAGGCGAACTTCTAAGAACAACGCGAGGACCAGGAAGACCAATCCCAAACCTTGGACGCCATTTCGTAGCAGCAACGCCATCCGGTCTCGGACGTCCACCGACGTGTCGCCCCAAAGGACGAACCGGTATCCGGGCGGAGGTTCGGTTCGTGCGACATAGCCGCGGACGTCATCGACGAGGTTCAGCAAGTCCTCTGATTTTGTGCGTTGTACGTTGATGACCATGGCGGGTTCGCCATTGATTTCAGCCGTTGCGGTGACGTCTTCGAATTCATCGCGGACATTGCCCAGGTCGCCAACGGTCAGGACGACGCCGTCTTCGCGAGTGATCAGCGGGATGCGTTCGATCTCGGGGCCGACGCGGCCTTTGTTTTTGGCCCGCAACAGGATTTCTTGGCCGGATGATTTCAGTTGGCCGCCGGGCAGTTCGACGTTGTGTTGCCGAATTTCCGAAGCGACTTGGTCCAACGTCATTCCATAGGACCGCAGAGTGGCCTCAGGAATTTCAACATCGATTTGATAGTTTCGCGTGCCCATCAATTCGGCGACCGTGACGCTGGGCAGCATCAGCAGTTCGTCACGCACGGACTCAGCGACCTCGCGAAGTTTCAACTCGCCTCGGCGTGTTCGGTCATCCGGGCCGATGACTCCCAATCGAATGGCCGTGTCACGGAAAGTGATTTGTTCAATTTCGGGGTCTTCGGCCAAGTCGGGAAAACTCGGAATGCGATTGACTTCGCGATCGATCTCCGACATCACCTTTTGAACATCTTTGATGTCGCTTTGCAATTCGGCCAAGACATAACCGCGGCCTTCCATGGCGATGGAGGTGACTTTTTTGATTCCGTCAATGGACCGGATCGCTTCTTCAATCTTTTGACAGATCGCTTCTTCCGCGTCTTGCGGCGTGGCACCGGGATAGGGCACCGAGACCATCACGACTTCGAGTTCGAATTCGGGGAACACCTCTCGACGCATACCAACAAATGCGGCAGCACCGATGATCACCAACGCCAGCATGACCACGTTCATGCCGGGTGCGTTTTCGATGGCCCAAGCGAGGACACGTTTCATCGAAGGTTCTTTGATTGAAAAGGAAGGAACGGTGTGTTGAGGTTGTCCGCCAAGCGAGATGGCGAACTGTTCTCGTGTTTCAGTCGGTCAAGTGTTTCAATCGGCCAAGCGGTTCATTCGTTTTGCGTCACGAATTCCAGGCGTCGCCGATTCGGTTGCTGTCACAGACCGGTGATTGCTTCGGGGGCGGGGTCATCTGACTTGGTCTCGATCGCGTCGGTCAAATTCGACTTCTTAGCACGGACCGGGAACGTGTCCGCTTCGATGCTGCCCAGTGGTGAGACAACGACAAAGCTGTCGCCGTTGATGGATTGATCGGGCACTTCGCAAATCCAAAAGTCAGAGCTGCCGCCGACCGAAGACAGCAAATCGATCGGGCGGATGTCTTGGCGAATCACCAAACGGCCCGGCGACCATTCTTCGGGAACGAAGGCAACTTCCGGTTCAGCCTCAGGTTTGGTTTCGGATTCATCATCGGTTGACTTCCCGTCTTCCGTCTTGGCGACGCTGTCATCGGTTTCCGTTTTGGATTCGGCCACCGTATCTGAGTCGTCCGTTTTCTCTTCCTCTTCGGTGACGTCCAACACGGATTCATCCGGAATGAATTCCCAGACTCGGTTACCAGGCTTGAGGGCTTCGGATGGCAAGATGACCAGAGGCACGGCGGGTTGAAGTTGCAATTGCAAGCGAACAAACATGCCGCGGACCAGTGCGGTCGGTCCGGTGGAGATGACGTTCTCTTCAGTGGGACGCTTCGTCGACTCGTCATCGCCTCGACGTTGGACGTCAAACATTTGAGGCTGGTCAACGACAACGCGAACGGGAACGGTACGAGTTTGCTCGTCCAAGCCGATTCCGTCGTAGCCGACTAGTTGCCCGTCCCAGACGTAAGTCACATCGTCTCGTCCGGACAGTTGGTATTGAACCTTCACCTCCGTCGGCGGCAGTTTGTAACCACGGTGAGCACCGTTGGCGGGTGCGTTGAGTTCTTCGATCGGCGACTGCGATGTCTTCTGATTCAGCACCCAATACAGTTGATCGGTTCGTAAGCTGGTTGCGACTTCGACTTTGGAGGTGTCTTCCATCGTGACGACCGGATTTCCTCGAGCGACAAACGTATTCAACTCCGCTTGTTCGCTGGCGATGACGCCGTCGATTGGGGCCCGGATTTCGGTGCGTTGCAGATCGATGCGAGCTTGCTTTAACTGCGTCGCGGCAAGTTGCTCGGCGAGCTCCAATCGGGCGCGACGTTTTTTCAGCAAGTCGATTTGGTTTTGGTAGGTCACCTTTTGCTGTTCGGCTTGCAGGACAGCTCGGCGGGCTGCGTCAACGTCGCGGCGGGCGGCGAAGTCCTCGGGCAACGAATCGAGACGTTTGACTTCTCGGCTTTGGAGTTCGATGTCAGCGTCTGCGATCTCCAGTAAGCGACTGGCATTGATCAACTCTTGGTCGATTTCGTTGATCGACTCGTATTCGGATTGCTGGGTTTGTTCTAGCCGACGAACTGTGAGTTCATAGTCGGTCGGATCGATTCGCATCAGCACGGTGCCGGCGGTGACGTACTGGCCGGCTTCGCATTGAGGCGACTTTTCGATGATCCGTCCGGCAACTTCGGTCGCCAAGACGACTTCGCGAAAGGGAACAACCGTGCCATCGGTGTTCAGGTGCAATGTCTTTCCACTGTCCGCGAGTGACTGAGTCGGTACGACATCGACGGCGGGCAACGCTTGCAGTCGACCGGCCAGCGATGTGTCGGCAGCTGGACGAGTGGATGGTTGGACGGCGCCAAGAAAGAAAACCAACCCAATCGCCGCACTGAGCAACAGCAGGGGAATGCCGATGTTGAACGACAGCCACGAGAACACGTTGGACGAGTCGATCAACTGAACCGTGTTTGTTTCGGGCGCGGGCGAATCGACTTCGATGCCATGTTCATAAGGCGATCGCGATGGTTCGGCAGGCGGTGGCGCGGTCGTCGTCGACACCGAGGACGCTTTGGCATCTGCGGATAATTCGTCTTCGGTCATCGTGGGTGTCGGCTCGTTATTGTTGACAAGAGACATCTTGAGGCTCGTTGAGCGGCGATGGTTTGAGGAGCTTGTGTTGATCGATCACGTTTTGGTCGCCACACGCTGCCAAGGTGGACGCGGTGATCTGACGACACAACGAATCCAATCCGTAATGTGTTTCAATCACTTCCGGTGAAATCAAATGAGCCATCACGGGACGGCCGATTCGATAGTGAAGGCATTGTCCAACGACGCCGAGTGCCAACTGAGGCACGAGGGCATCGGTTTGCCAGCTCGATTTCGGGTCCAGCGGTGGAAGCAGCGATTGGATCGTTTTGCACAACGCGTCATACAGCGGTCGGAAGTAGCCGCGGATCATGCCTTCGATTGCGGGCGTTGGGTGTTGCATCTCACGCATCATCAACATGGCTTCCCAACCGGTTTCGTCGGCGGCAAGCATTCGTGAAAGCAAGGTTCGAACGAGCAGTTCGAGATCCTGTTGCGGCGTTCCTTTTCCTACCACCGGGGTCGGATAAGCACGCTCGCGTTTTTCGCGGATGGCGGTGATGACGGCTTGGTACAAACCCATTTTGTCGCCGAAATAGTAGCTGACGGCGGCAACATTGACGTCAGCGATGTTGGCGATCTCTCGGACGGTGGCGCGATCGAAACCTCGCTCGGCAAAGACCGGCCCCGCCGCGGCCAACAATCGTTGGGTCGGATCAGTCGTCGAGGATTCGGGTGAATCTGCCATGAACGGATCAAGTCGTGTTGTCGGACGAGTTTTCTTTGGCAATCATGATTCAAACAAGCGTTTTAAACAAGTGTTTGAATGGAGATAAATATTGGCCGATATTGGCAGGCAGGAGCGTCTCACTTTGCAACGAGACATTCGCGATCTCAAGTCTGAATGCGTATCGAATTGAATCGAGGCACCACAATGCCGCAGAGCACGACTTTAGGGCGTATGGCCAGCCGCAGCGTGATGTGCGGCGGCCAATCGAGCAGATTTGGCTCCGCAGCCAATTGGTCAAATTGTCGCTGAATCTTTGGTCGCTTGAGCTTTTGGTACTGAAGCCTTGGTTGCTGGGGCTCTCGTCTCTGGGCTCTCGTCACGGGAGGTGAGCGAATTGCAGCCTTCCGGGTTCGCGGTGGATTGTGAGATGAACAAGAGGTTCGCTTCGAAGCGAGTTTTGTCGAATAACTGACCGTACGATGGACTTCCAAGTCCGTCGATCCACCAGCATCTGCGTGCTTAAAGAATGTCCTGAAAGGAATTGGCTCAACATCTGAAAGTTGGCGTGGACGGCTGATGCAAACGATCGGCTCAGAGAGCTTCGAACATGCGACGAAGCGCGTCGCGGTGGGCTTCTTCGTCGAACGGATTGGCCAGTGGTTGAGGGGCTGCGGTGGCAGCGGACGCTATTTGGTCGGATGACGGAGCTTCGCCGGAGGGCTGGGGAGCGTCAGTTGATTTGGCGGCGATGGATTGGCCGGACGTTTCGAATCGCTCGAACGTTTCGCTGTGTTCGAACCCGCGGGCAATCTGCGAGGTTCCATCGGATCCATTCCACTGTGTTAGTGAGTCGGTGGTGTGCCAGGTGCCACCAGGTTGCGTGACATAGATTCGCACGGTGTCTTCGCCGCCAGCGGATGCTTTCGCGGTGACATCGTCGAATCCGATTGCCGTGGCGCGGTAGCCGATGCTACTGATCGTTGCTTGAGTGTGCGAGATCGACATCACGTCGTCGGCGGCGGAGTCACCGAGGTCGGCGGAGTCATGACCACCGGCTTCGGCGTAGGCATAGACTCGCTCGAATCCAAACACGGCTTGTGTCTGCGTGTCGCTGCGAAGCGAACTGAATTGTGGGCGGATGACCAAGCGATCATCACCGGCCGAATCGTTCAGGTGCGCGGAGTCTTCGCCGCCGGAGGTTGCATGGGCGAATAGTTTGGGAACGTTGTCCACTCGGAACTCAAAGCCGACACCGGACATGCGAGCCGTTTGGCTGGACGCGTTGAGCACGTCGTCGCCGGTGCTGTCGTACATCGTTGCGTGGTCGAGTCCGCCTCCGCCGACGAAGGAGATGTTTTCGAAACCACGAATTTCTATAACGCCGCCGAGAAATGTCAGGCGACTGACCCCGTCTTCGCTGCTGGGTGGACGAAGAAGCAGGCTCTCGGCTTCGGCCGATCCCATGATGCGAAGCACGTCACCGCCCGCTCCACCGTCGATGACGATCGGTTCGGTCGTGTCGAGTGTGTAATTGCCGCTTGAATCGGAGAGCAGTGTTTCGCCGTTGATTCCGCCGCCAACGGAAGACGTGAGCCCTCGCAGGTCCAAGACAACTTCGTCGGAACCGGAGGTGCCCTGGTAGTCGCTGACCAGCGAACTGGCCGGTGGAGTGGGATCGGGAGTTGGGGTGGGCGATGGTTCCGGAGTCGGCTCGGGCGTCGGCGTGGGACTAGGAGTCGGGTTGGGTGCCGGCGTGGGCTCGGGAGTTGGTGTGGGATTCGGTTCGGCCACGCTGAATGCGAGAGCGGCTTCAAGGTTCAACGTTTTGTACTGAATGCCAGTGACCGGATCGGTGTGTTGATCGGCGGTGTCGTTGAGTCGAGCCAGGATGGTGTCGACGGTCGGTGACATTCCCGCATCCGTCATGGCTTGGCGAACGAGCGCGGAAGCACCAGCGATTTGTGGGCTGGCCATGCTCGTGCCGCTGAGCAATGCGTAGTCGTTGGCGAAACCATCTGCGCCATAAACATGTTCGGGAACGCTGCTGCGAACGGCTTGTCCACCGGTGGTCAGGATCCCGTCTTCTCGCTGTGAAAAATCACTGAGCATGTTATTCGGATCCACTGATCCGACGCCGACCACGTACTGGCTGGATGCCGGGTACATCAACGCGTCGGCGTTCTGGTGGTCCATCGTCGCGTAGGAATTGCCCGCTGCGGCGAAAACCATGATGTTGTTTTCGTACAGCGTTTGCAGTTCGTCTTCGAGCATTGCCATCGCGTCGAATCGATTGGCATCGGTGAGCTCGGTTCCCAGCGACATGTTCACTGTCGTGATTGGGTTTTCGAACGTGTCGTGGTTTTCGATCACCCACTGCAGCGCTGATTCGATCCACTGAAGGTTGCCGTTTCCCGCATCGTCGAAGACTCGCAGTCCGACCAAATCGGCTCCGGGAGCCAATCCCTGGAAAGCTTCGCCTGAATCCAAGTAGCCATCGCCCCCGAGAATCCCGGCCACGTGTGATCCGTGATATCCGGCCGGAGCGTCGTCGTATGGATTGTCGTCGTTTTCGGCGAAGTCATAGCCGCCAACGACTCGGTAGCCGGGCCCGTAGCCTCCGCCCAAGGCGATGTGGTCGTAAGCGATGCCGCTGTCGATGACCGCGATGGTTTGACCGCTTCCATCCAAGGCATCTGAATCAGTGTCGTCGGCGAGTACTCCGCCGTCTTCTCTCAAAGATTGGGCTTGATCGAACAGTGACCCTGACGATTGGCCGTCGACGAGGCTGTCGAAATTCAGCCCGGAGGCACCGTTGGTGGCGGGATTGGCGTCTGATTGGGTGGGTAGGTCGCTGTTGGAGGTGCCAGGCAGCAGTGGGCCGACGGGAAACGCGTCCGCGGCGGTTGCGTCGGTGATCGGTGTGATTGCGGGGGCGACAGGAATGGCGGCGGGGGCTGCCGATTCGGCGAGCGGGATCGGCTGGACATCGGCGGAGCAAGCTGGCAGTGGCTGGGTCGGATCCGCCCATTCGGCGAGCCAAGCTCCCATCAAGGATGCAGAGAGGGCCAATCGTTCTTCGCAGGGCTGGATGGCCGGCGATGGCAATTCCAGGGCGTCGGAATCCGTCGCGTTTGGATTCGATGGCGAATGAGATGGATTGGACATCGGGTGAGTCGGTTCGATTTGGCTGGCACGGAAATGTTTTTCAAAGGTAGGTCACAGAACGTTGCCGGCACCCGAGAGCCGGGGGGCGAATAGTGAGGCGTTCGCTTTTGCCGTGCTGCAAATGAATTTTTGAGTTGTGTGGATTGGGCAAAGAGGGTGAACCGAACCGGCTGTCGTCATTTTTTGGGTTTTTGATGAGCCCAATTGGAACTTTCTGCCCTCACAATCCGTCCAACCGCGACCAACCCATCGTTTTTGTTCGCTCGGACCAAGCAAAGATTGATAAAGGCGGTGGTCTAGGTAAGATGTCCCTGCTTTTCAAATTTTCGCACCCGCCCAAAGTTTTTGGATTACGCTGGCGGTCCCGGCCGTGGAAGCGGTTTGCGGGAGCCCGTTCTAACTTTGCGCGGACGCTGAGATGCCCGTCGATATCGGGGCATTTTGACGAACGCGAAGACCCATCACATCGACCCAGCCCAACCATTCGAATTGCCGAGAAAACAGATGAAAAATCTGCGTCAACTGCTTCGCAGCGTGAGCCCGTCGTCATCACGAAAGCGAAGCGAAGACCGGTCGCGCTCTAACCGTTCGAACAAGCGTCGTCTGCTAAGCGAATCGCTTGAAACTCGACAATTGCTGGCCGGTGACGTTCCCTCGGTGGTTGATGCCGCTCCTGAAGGCGAAAGCACTTACGCCGTCGCCCACAACTACTGGCGTGCCTACGACGTTGACAATAACAAATATGTGACGGCACTGGATGCGTTGATGGTGATCAATCACCTCAACAGTCACGGCGAAGGCGAGCCGCTGTCAGACTCGGATGAATTCACTGGTTTCGTCGATGTGACCGGTGACAATCGAGTGACGGCCTTGGACGCTCTGAGCGTCATCAATGCTCTGAATCGCGGTGAAGGCGAAGCGGACATGCCGCTGGTTGAGTTTGTGCTGGCAGCTCGCAACCTGGATGACACGCTGGTCGACAACACGACCAGTGCAACGGATGTCTTGCCTGACGACGATGTCGAACTGACCTACAACGTCGACGTCAACGAAGTCTTCAAATTGGAAGTCGGCGTCAAAGATTTGCGTGGATTCAGTGCAACGGGTGTGTTCCGTGCAGTGACCGACATCATCATCGACCAAACGGACGTGCTTGAACCTGCCGTTGGCGAAGTTCAAAGCATTGTTTTTGACAACACGGTGCTCAACTCGCCGCTTGAAGGCAACATCACGTTCTCGTTTGCGGACAACCCGTCCGTTACCGTGACGCGGTCTTTGAACGACTTCATTGGCGGCAGCCTGGCGAACGGTTCGAACAACCTTGAAGAGATCATTGCTCAGCTAAGTCCTCTGGTCGGATCAGCTGATGATGTCGACGTATTGTCGAGCATTAACTCAAGTGCAGGCGGTCCAAGCGGTGGTGGCTCCTACACAATGGAGATCAACTACAGCGGTCCTGACTTGATCAACGTGGATATGCCTCAATTGCAGGCTGTCTTGGAGGTCAACGGCACCGCCCAACCAGTTGATCTGTCGCAGATCAACGTTCAGAACCCGGACGGTTCTTTCAACAGCACCCCGATCCTTCGTGCGTTGGAATTGAACACGCGGAATGCGGGAAATGCAGGCGTCTACGGGCAGACGCGTTCGTTCGGCTCGTTTGAGCTCGGCGAGGACTTGGGTAGCGGTTTGGTCGATCTCTTTGACGAAATTGGTGTGCTCGGCCCTGGTGACCAAAGTTTGGCTCAGGAGTTGGGCGCCGAGTTCAACCCGAATCTGGCTTATGATGTCTTTAGCATTCCAGTCCGTGCCGTTGTTCCCGCGACTGGCGTCAGTGTGAGCTTGGATGCTCCCGATGAAGGCGACAAAGTTCTGATCTACGGTACCGAGGTCGGCAAAGAGAGTGTGCCTGACAACATGATTCAGTTGGACGCTTCATCGCGATTCATTCTGAATGTTTCCGGTGTCAGCACCGGGCTGACCGCTGCGAACAGCACGCTGAGTTTGACCGAAGATGATCCAGCCACGACGATTGATTTGGCGACGTTGAACAGCGGCAACCCTGCCGGAACGACCTACGCGATCTCGTCTACGACCGAAAACTTGGGCGACTTCGCTCTCAACGGCAGTGTCGTTACCTACACGCCGGATGCCGATGCATTTGGTACCAGTGACCAACTGGTTTACACCGCGACGGACGGAACGGACACAGTTACCGGCACGATTGCTGTCACGATCGCAGGTGTGAACGATGCACCAACGCTGGGCGATGACACCGCAACAGTCGAGCAAGGTGAAACGGCCCAAATCGACGTCTTGGCCAACGATAGTGCTGGCCCAGGCGAGAACAATGCCGACTTGGTGTTGCAAAGTCCCGCGACCGCAGTGACCACTGCAAATGGCGGTTCGGCCATCATCGCCAACGGGCAAATCAGCTACACCGCACCCGCCGGATTCTCTGGTTCGGATTCGTTCACTTACACCGTTGCTGATGGTGCGTTGACGGCGACCGCAAACGTGGTCGTCACGGTTACTAATAGTCAAACGGGCATCAATGCGGCAGATAAGACGATCACCATCGATGAAGACAATGGTGGTGGAGTCACGAGCGAAGTTTTGGTCGCTGACCTGAGTGCCGACAACCTGATCACGATCAACACCGGTGGCACCACCATCACACTTGACGGTGCAGTGATCACATCGGGGAATGGCAGCGTCCGGACCGACGGTGATCAAATCTTCTTCACCCCAGCCCAAGACGATTTTGGCACCACGACGATCACCTATACCGCCAGCAACGACGGTACCGAAGGCGGCAGTGACACGGGTGTGATCACGGTCAACATCACGGCTGACAACACCGACTTGACCGCCACAGCGGATGACTTCAGTGTCAACGAAGGTGCAACGGTCACGTTGGACGTACTGGCGAATGATTTCGATGGTCCAGGCGAAACCGGTGTGCTGACGATCACGTCGGTCGGCACTCCCAGCTTCGGAACTGCGACGATCACCCAGAACGGCACGCGAATCAGTTACACCTCGACCGGTTCGGCATCCGACGGTGACGACTCCTTCACCTACACCATCAGTGATGGGCAGGGTGGTACGTCGACAGCTGTTGTGAACATTGACATTCTAGATGTCTTGGATGCTCCGATCGCTGGCAACGGATCGGAAACCATCGACGAAGACTCCGGAACGTTCACGTTCAATCTGAATGATTTGGTCACGCTCGAAGGAACCGACACGGTCATCTTCAGCAAGGTCAGCGGCACAGACGCGATCGGAACATCGTCGGTCGCAGCGAATGGTACATTGACCTTCAACCCTGTCTTGAACGCCAATGGCACCGCGACAATCGTTTATCGTGCGACCAGCACGCAAGGGTCGCAGTTGTCCGATGAGGGCACTCTCACGATCAGCGTGACACCCGTCAACGATGGACCAACGGCCACCGATCGCACCGTCACCGTGTTGGAAGACAGCAGCATCGACATTGACCTGAATGGCAATGTTGCTGATGTCGACAGCACTGGTTTGGTCATCACCGTGGCGTCGAACCCAAGCAACGGTACGGCGACCGCGATTGGCAACGGCCAGATTCGCTACACACCAGCTGCTGATTATAACGGCCAGGACTCGTTCACCTACCAAGTCACCGATGGCAACTTGACCGCGACCGCAACGGTCACCGTCAACGTGACCGACGTGGTTTCGCCACCGGTTGCTAACAACGGATCGTTGTCGGCTACCGAAGACGGTGGAGCTGTGACATTGGATCTGTCGACCCTGATCAACCTGGATTCGGGTGACTCGGCGACGGTCACAATCACCACAGCACCTACCAACGGCAGTGCAACTGTCAGCGGCACCTCGGGTGATCTGACCAACTCAACGTTGTCTTACACACCAAGTGCTGATTACTTCGGAAGCGATTCCCTGGTCTACACGGTCACCAACTCGCAAGGTGCGAGCGACACCGGAACGATCAGCATTTCAGTGGCCGGCGTGAACGATGCTCCAGTTGCGAGCAACGACACCGCGACCACGGTTCGCAATCGAGCAGTCACGATCGACGTGCTCTCGAACGATTCGCTTGGACCAGCCAACGAGAATCAAACCGCGACGGTTACCGTGCCGACTCAACCGGCCAACGGAACCGTCACGGTCAACGCGAACAACGAACTTGTCTTCACGCCGGCGACTGACTTTGTTGGCACCGCGACAATCACTTATCAGCTCAGCGATGGCGATCTGACCGACACCGCCACGGTGGACGTCACCGTCAACGATTTCAGCCCATCGGTGATCTCCGGTCAGCTGTTCGTCGACGGGATCATGAACATCCGCGACGTGATCGACAACGGTGCCGACCCGATCCGCAACGGTGTTCGCGATGCGGGTGAAACCGCTCTTGGTGGCGTCGAAGTCCGTTTGGTTTCCGCCGCTTCGGAGAATGAACTGGGCGTCGATATCGACCAAGTTGTGTTGACGAATTTGGACGGTGAATACACCTTCGAAGACGTTGCCCCGGGCAGTTACCAAGTCATCTACAACTTGCCCAACAATGCTGTCGCGGCTGGTGAAGCCATCGACGGAATCATTCCAATCGAAATCGGCTCGGATGGCGGAGCATCGCCCGTCGGATCGTTCGCCTTCGCAACTTTGGGTGATGCCGGACAAGGCAACAGTTCCATCTTGTCGACTAACACCAATGGCGGCAACGGTTTGCCAAGCGGAGTTGATCCAGGCGAAGGTGGATTCATCAACCTGGTCGACGGTGCACAAACGATGTTCTTGGCCGGCAGCGGGTTCGAAGGAGTCGCTTACGCTGAATTGGCAATGAACCGCAACAACGATGCGGCCTTGCTGACGATCATCGAAGAAGATGGCGACGTCCGCACCGCTCAGGTCGATGGCGATCACCTGCGAGTGAACCGAAGCGGCACATCCGTTCAATTGCTCGGCGGCGTGGATGATTTTGACTTCGACGCCAGCCTCGAAGATCTGATTGAAAGCGAGTACCCCGCTTTCCGCGACGCGATTGACATGATCCTCGGCGATAGCTGAGTTTCATTTCGAACGATCGAATAACGAAAGCCCCGTCGGTTCATCCCGGCGGGGTTTTTTCGTGTTGTACACCTCAATGATCACCTTTGGCTTGCGCACAATCGTCACAACCGGCAGGGACGACGCGATCGGCCAGCTTTCCCGACTTGATTCGAATTACCCGAAAGGAAACAACTTCGATCCCCCCGGGTGCGAGTTATATAAGTTGCGACGTGGAGTTCGACTCGAGCTCCGGCAAAACCAACAGTCCAGGTTGAGGGGCACAACTTTGCAATGGCCCTCGCTCTTTTCGAACCCTTTGAGGTAACCCCAGTGAAGAAGTTGTTTTACTCTTTCGCGATTGCTTTGACCGCAATGGCTTACGGCACGACCGCCAACGCACAATGTTGTGGCGCACCTGTTCCTGCACCCGCTTGTGGCGGATGTGGAGCAGTTGTTTCTGCATCGCCAGCCGAAGGTGCTCCTGCTGCTGACGCATCGGCAGCTCCCGCAGCTGTTGCTGAAGGTTGTGGCCCTGCCATGACGACGCAAACGATCATGGTGCCTCAACAGGTCACCGAGATGCAAACGGTCACCGTGACCGAAATGAAACAAGAAACGCGTCAACGTAACTACACCGTTGTGAAGTCGGTGCCCCGCACTGAGACTCGCACTCGCACCGTCACCAAGCAGGTTCCTCGTCAGGTCGTGAAGACCGAGGAATACACCGTGATGGTTCCGTCGACCAAGACGGAAGAGTACAGCGTGCAAGTTCCCGTGACGACAGAAGTCGAACAGACTTACACCGTCATGGTTCCAAAGAAGAGCACCGTCGAAGAAACCTACACGGTTCAAGTTCCCGTTACGACAGAAGTCGACGTGCCTTACTCGGTTCAGGTTCCTTACACCGAAACCGCGACTCGCACCTACACCGTCAACGTTCCTTACACCGAAATGGTTTCGAAGAACTACACGGTTTGTGTGCCAGTGACCGAGCACGTCGAGCGTAGCTACACCGTTCGTGTTCCTTACACCGAACAAGTTGCACAAACTTACACGGTTCGCGTTCCTTACACCGAAACCGTTGAGCAAACCTACACCGTTCAAGTTCCTTACACCGAAACTTTGACCGCTTCGCGTACCGTTTGCAAACGCGTCCCAGTGACGAAGACCCGTACTGTCTGCAAAGACCTCGGTAGCTATCAGTGCGTGACAGAAGAAGTTCCTGCCAGCAATGGTTGTGGATCGAGCTGTGGCGGATGCGGATCGTGCGGCGGTTGCTCCGACGCATGTGGTTGCGGCAACAGCTGTGGCGGATGCACTCAAACGATCACCAAACGCGTTTGGGTTCCAAACTTGGTCAGCGAAGAAGTTCCTTACACCGAGTATGTGAGCGAGCGTTCGGAAGTTCCTTACACTTACACCGTTACCAAGTGCCGCACTGAAACTCGCACTCGTCCCGTGACAGTTTGCAAGTACCGCAACGAAACGAAGACCCGTATGGTCAACGTTACCAAGTGCCGTTTGGAAACTCGTACTCGTACGGTTCCAGTGACTCGTATGACACGTGAAGTTCGCACCCGTCAGGTTGCTGTTCGTCGTTGCCGTCAAGAACAACGCACGCAAGAGTACCAAGTCACCAAGTGCCGCACTGAGCAACGCGTTCGTAAAGAACAACGTACCAGCTACACCAGCGAAACTCGCACTCGTTCGAAAGAAGTGTGCACGATGGTTGCCGAAACTCGTACTCGCATGGTTCCTCAAACGACCATGACGACCGAAGCTCGCACTCGTGAAGTCACCGTCATGGTTCCTGAAACCAAGACTCGTGAGTACACCGTCACCGAATGTGACACCGTCACCGAAGAAGTTCCTTACACGGTCACCGTGATGGATCAAGTCGAAGAAGAAAAGACCGAAGACTACACCGTTTGCGTGCCTGTCCAAGTCCAAAAAGAAGTTGAAGTCACCAAGACGATCATGGTTCCTCAAACGGTTGAAGTTCCCGTTTCGAGCGGATGTGGATCGGCTGCTGGCAACGGCGGATGCAGCGGTTGCGGTTCGGCCGCACCAGTCGCATCGGGCTGTGGCTGCTGAATAGCGGTCTTCGACAACTCGTCGAATTAGAACGATCTCTCACGTTCGCGTGAGTTCGAATGAGGCCAGCAATCTTCGGGTTGCTGGCCTTTTTTCGTTTCTTGCTTCCTGTTTCCGCGTCAGTGCCGTGATTGACGCCGTTCTCGACGTTCCCGCGATGCGGGGCATTGCTGAATGAGTCTCGCTTCGTTCGGATACGCCAAGCCGAGGCGTTAGAATGAAACGAACCCGACACAACGACGGAGGGATAGCATGAAGATCACATTGGTCGGAACAGGACGGGTCGGATCGGCGATTGCCTTTGCATTGACAATCAATCCGTTGGCCAGTGAGTTGTTGTTGCTGAATCGTTCGCGCGAGAAGGCCGAAGGCGATGCGTTGGATTTGACGCATGCTGCGGCTCTCGTCGACAGCAACATGAAGATTCATGCGGGTGAGATCGCGGATTCAAAAGATTCCGACGTGATCATCTTCACCGCATCGGTTCCGTTTCGGTATCCAGACCAAACGCGATTGGAAATGGGGATCGACAACATGCCCATCCTTCGCAAGTGGATGCCAGCCTTGGCGGAGACGAGCCCCAACGCGATTGTGCTGATGGTCAGCAACCCCGTCGACGCGCTCGCGTATGAAACGATCCGCCTGACCGGCTTTGATCCCAAACGCGTCATCGGCACCGGCACTTTGGTTGACAGCATTCGCTACCGAGCTTTGTTGTCGACCGAGCTGAAAATTCACGCGCAGGACATTCGAGCTTACATCTTGGGCGAACACGGCGACACGCAATTCGCGGCTTCGTCGATCGCCATGACCGGTGGCGAACGGTTTTACCCAAGCGACACGTCGCGGCGAATGTTTGAAGAAACCAAGGCGATGGGGTACGAGGTGTTTCGCCTCAAAGGGCACACCTCGTATGGCATCGCGATGGCAACCATCACCATTCTGGACAGCATTGCGTATGACCTGCGCCACACGATGCCGGTCAGCGTGTTGGTCGACGGATACTTGGGCGTGGAAGACGTTTGCCTTTCTTTGCCTGCCGTGATTGGCCGCGAAGGAGTCACTCGCATATTGCACCCGACTCTGTCCGAAGACGAAGAAGCCGCGTTTCGTAAATCGGCTGAAATCGTCAAGCAGACGCTGGCGGAGATGGAAGCCGGGCAGTGAGTGTTTTGGCGAAGGCTATTGAGGCCAACGCTGGGCTGTCCAATCTTCGGTATTGACACCGGAATTGGCATGGATTCTTGAAGCGGTTTTCTGTCTTCGGTCACCTCTCCCTCGGCGAAGGTCGTGCAGTTTGTTGATGCAAGTATTTATGCTGCTTTCTCGCACTGCACCTCTCCCGAAACGAAGTTTGGGGAGAGCGACCGTAATGAATC
>TARA_R110002073_G_scaffold1291_1_pt1 | contig 58273 bp, 49 predicted proteins | sample TARA_R110002073 | Tara Oceans TARA_R110002073 (sample SAMEA4397174) | marine metagenome | biome: Polar Biome; feature: [DCM] deep chlorophyll maximum layer (ENVO:01000326); material: water (ENVO:00002006), including particulate matter (ENVO:01000060) such as... | depth 40 m
CTGAAGATCAAAGCCGCCTTCCCCGGAAATGCGCGATGAACCTTTTTAAATACCTGAATCCAAAGCTCGCTCTTTTCCGCGTGGTGTTTACTGAACCACAATCGTAGCCCCTTCGCCGAATCGAAGGAAACTATCTCATCTTTAGCAGGATTAGGCATGAGCCACTCCGACTGGAACATAACACTTCATTGAGCGGACGACACAAGTGCAGAACCGGTTCGTCCCTGCCGCGCCGTTCAGGCCGCACCGCCCTGACTAAACATTGAATACGCGGCATGCGTTACCACCCAGGAAGAGTTCCTGCAATTCATCCCCCAGCGCTAGCTCCGGAAGATGCTCAAGCGCCTTGGCTGGCGTGATCATTGGGTAATTGGTACCGAAGAGCACCTTTCTGCGGCCATGTCCTCGCATAAAGTCGACCAAAGGCTTCGGGTACCTTCTCGCGGTATACGCTGAGGTGTCGATATACACGTTCTCGTGCTTCGTAGCTATCGCTACAGCCTCTTCTGTCCAGGGGTAGCCAATGTGGCCGGCCACTATCGTTAGCTCTGGAAAATCCAGAGCCACCTGATCCAGATAAATAGGTCGACCAACCTCTGATGGCATGAGCGGCCCCGTGTGGCCAATCTGGGTGCAGAACGGAACACCAAGATCACAGCATGCTGTGTACACGGGATAAAAACGACGATCGGTCGGCGGCACCTCCCAAAGCCAGGGCAAAACCCGAATCGCCTTGAAACCCAATTCTCTTACGCAGCGTCGAATCTCACGAACAGCGTCCATCGGCTTCGAGATGTCGACGGCCCCCACACCAATCAACCTGCCAGCTCCTCTGGCAACAAAATCCGCTACTTCATCATTGGAAATCATGATGTTTCTCGGAGCAACCCAAGCGGATATCAGGCTGCGATCAACACCACCCTGATCCATCATTTCGAGCGTCGTCTCTACCGGGATTTCCACTGTCGGCAGTGGCATCTTCGTCCATCGGCGTAGTGACTCGAAGATCGGATCCTGTAGGTGCCTCAATGTCGGGTGCTGTGCCCAGGCATCAATAATCATCGACACTCCTCTTGCTGCGCGCAACGTTGCGGTGAGAGGTGCTCTTCAGCGCAGCCGCACACCATCGCCGAGAGCAAAGCGTACAACGTCCCCGTCACGTCATGCGGCAATCGGGGGAAGAAGAGCTCGCACTGGTGCCAGTGAATCAGGTTCACCCGCAAGCTCACGCTGGGCGAAACCGGCGATAGCCAACTCATGTGCCGCTACATAATGAAAGAATGCTTTGGATGATTCTGTTGAACTTTCCAGCAGGCGGCTAAACACCTTGATGAGCGGTTGCGTTCCTTCATCCAATAAGCGCATCGAAGTCCTCCACGGTAGCGCGGCGAGTAACAGTCCAAACGCGAACCCGGTCAACCTTGACGGGTACGGATACGGCTGGTGTGTTTTCACGTGAGCCAGGTATCTCTCCTTTGTCTGAGTTTCCAGCTTTGCCAACGCGATCCACTTCTCCTTCCGCAGCCGGTTCCACGAGAGAAACGCCGCTGTCGTAAACAGGGCCTCGCCCATGACTTCGGATTTGTATACTTCATAGAGATCATTAGAAAATTCTGGATAGGTCACTTATCTGGTCCTGGTGCATAACGCCGATCATAACCGATGTTGACAGGCACCATCCTATCACCATTCGCCACAACCATTCCTGCTGATGGCAACTTACGTCTGTGGCACCGAAACCACCAATCGGTTGCAAATCCAGCCGATCAATCGGATTCAAAGAGCCACCAGAACACCATAGAACAAGATCAGAAATCCGCCGATTTCGGCGGCTATCAGCGTCCACATGAACCAGCGGGTCACAGCGTTAATCTCGCGCAACTGATTGTCAGTGTCGCCGAGATAGCCGTGGATCATGTAGATGGCGATCGCAATTGCGAAGTACACCACTAGCGCAAGCGTCGCCACAATCTCGACCATGTTTGGAAGCTGGTTGATGTCCACGAACATCGCTAGACCCTTGTGCGCGGTCGATGCCAAACTAGCCTTCTGTTTCGCCTATCCCGGTTGATTGATTGACAAAGCAGAGTTGACCGGGAGCAGGAATCCTAGCCGAAGCCGAAGACCGATCCGGCCAGGTGGGTGTCGAAGTATTCCGTAACCTCTGCGAACTGGCCATCCTTGATCCGAATCACCTGACAGTACGTGTTGTTGTAGGCTACCCCATCTTTGGTCTCCGCCTCGCCAGAGGTCTGCGCCACTACCGTGTCACCTTCGGCAATCAGTTTGACCACCGTAGAAGAGATACCACCTTTCAGGCTTTCGAAGAGCGGCCCCAGAAGTCCCTCCATCAGCTCAGCCTTGCCCCGATACGTCCCAGACACAGCGGTAGTACCGATGTTCGTCCAGACGATCTCATCGGATATGAGGCTGAAGCATGTGTCCATGTCGCCGCGGTTTCCAGCTTCATAGAAAGACTGTACAAGATGCTTGTTTTCTTCAGGAGTCATGTTGAGACCTCTGTTAACTGTGGAGACAATTCTCACCGGCGGTCACCGGGTACACCTGACGCCGCGCTCAGGCGCGGTGAACTTTGAGCGCGCTATGCGCGAAATTCGGAGCGAACCGACAGCGCATAAAGTGCACCAAGTTGGCCCTCGATCTACAGCGCATCGTCATGTGTGGGCTTGATTCTCCGTATAAGCAATCTTTTTTCCATGGAACGATTCATACAATCTACGATGCGATTCATAAGAAAATGAGTCTGATCTGAATGTATAGTCGTTAATCCAATCTATCAGCATATCCAAGTTGGCATCCTGCGCTTCTTTGGACGTGTATTTATGCGGCTCCCATGGACGACTCTTGGCATTGGCGATACATTGCTCAACAGTTAGATCCATAAATACAACTTCCGATGCCTCATGTTTCAGGAGTTCCAATAAATCGGTATAGCACCCCTCAACCACCCAACTTTCATGCTCGGCTATGAAATCATTAATTTTTTCTTTGGATTCTCCAATAGGCATTCTTTTGGGTGGATCTGTCGGAAGCCATGCCAAGACATCCAAATCTAAGTGAGCCAAACCGAGTTTCCGTGCAATCTGCTTGGAAAACGTGGACTTACCAGAACCAGAGTTTCCAAAAACCAGAATCTTACTCAAGATGCCCCCGAAGCTTTAATGGCACATAACGCTCGAATTAACTGGCGCCGGCTTTTTCCTGGTACGCGGTGTACTCATTGCTAGCAATCAACTCTTTGATCATTAACTCCGCAGAATCAGGGCATATACCTGAGAACTCAGATGTATCTTTTATCACTTGCGGTGTTTCGGAACGCGGAATAGGCCTGTATCCCTGATACCCAAAGAAGCGGCCCGCTGTTTCGGTCAATAGAAACAGCCTGGCCACACGCTTTGTTCTCGCCCAGTCCTCCAATGAAGCGATCAGGTTTCGTCCAATCCCGCTCCCCCGGAACTGCTGCTTAACGGCAAGCGACCGAACTAAGGCATATTCCTCATAAACCTCTATACCAACGACTGCGGTAAGCGCCCCATCCGCTTTAACACCAAAAAGCCGAATTTGGTCATTCCCTGGGATATCGGCTACGGGAAGCCCATAGGATTCGAGGAGCTCTTTCACTTCAATACTGAAATTTATCTCTTGCATTAGGCGACGCGTCCGACTGCTTAACGCCGCCATTTGCGGCAACTGGAATTTGTCCGCAATATGGCCTTGTTAATTGCCCTTGTAAACGGCTGAACGGTGCGCAACTTTTACCACCAAAACAATGAGAGATTCATCACGGATTTCGTAGACAACACGGTAAACGCCTTGGCGCACCCTATACCGTTCCTGGACTGAAAGCTTGACGCACCCTTCCCCTCTGGGGTTATCCGCCAGCATTTCGACTCTCTGTAGAATGCGCTGAACGTCAGCTGACGGGATGCTCCGTAAGTCTTTGGCAACAGACTTCTTAAAGGTAAGTTTAAATTTTGCCATGCTTCTTTAGATCATTAAGCAAGGCGTCATAGCTGATCTCTTTTTCGCCCTCTCGCTCAGAAAATGCGGCCAAATCTTCTTGGTCTTCATTCATAAGAAGGCGGACCGCCTCGTCAACAAGCTCTGACATGGACAAATGTGATGAAGCAGCCCGTACTTTCAGGGCCTGGTGGATATCTGGCTCAAAATAGATAGTTGAACGCTTTGATAAATTACTCATAATGACCTCCAGACAGCGTTAAGACATTATAGCGCTATAGCGTTTTGACGCTCAAGAGGGCAATTAACGCCTCAATAACCGGCGCAGCTTTGCTGCGTCCGGCGCCGCAGGCGTGAAGTTGATTGACTTGTTAGGAGGCATTTAGCCAACCTTGCTCAACAGCATCTTCAAGTTTTTCAATAAACCAGCCATATATTTCTGGGCTTTCACTCTCAATAAACTGATGCATTTTTAATACTTGGTTCTTATGTATGCCATTGTCCTGCCACGCGCGGCCTTCGCTGGTAATGTTGTGAAGAAAAGGCAATAAACGGTCGATGACTTTCAACAATTTTGATTCTTTGCTTTCGCCCGCCTCTTGTTCCTCCCAGAGATCGACGATATCTTTAATTGGGTTGCCGGGATGCGAGGCAATTTGTTTTACACTCTCACGCTCTTCAACGTGCGCGTTGTCTCTATTATTGCTGTACAGAAACGTATCTCCTGCACCGATTTCACCAAGATCATGGACCAGCGCAAGTTTGATGAGTTTCGGTACATCATAATCATCTTGCAGTAGCTCTGCGAAAGCCCAGCATGCCATTGCTAAATGCCATGAGTGTTCTGCTGAGTTTTCGACCCTCTCGCCACCGTTGATGTAGGTTCGGCGATTCACGGATTTCAAGGCGTCCAACTGAATCATGAAATCTGATATTGCTGAAATTCTATCGGTCAAGTATTGCCTCCTAACGCTCGGCTAAACGGCGCGAACGTAGTGAGCGTCCGGCGGAGTGAAACGGAGCGAATTTGAGCCGCTTGTTATGGAGATTTACGTTCAAGTGGCACAACCTCCAATATCTCGAATCCAACTTCTGTGTGTAGATGCCCTGCCGCTGGCCACACTTTGAACTCCCGTGGCTCTCCGAACACTCCGTACGAAACTAGAAAATACGAAGGTCCATCTTCGTAATATTTGTTGATAGTATCTAGAAGATAATCAACCGTATGAAAATCAGATAGTTTTGGCTCATATATCGAGATCGATTCTATAACCTCAAACCCTTCCACTTTGCCATTAATGACGTAAATTCGGGTTAACGGGATCTTCCCATATGTTTCCTTATATAGGTAGCTATATGACTTGAGGCTGTACTTTTCCCAGAGTTTTCGATCAAGATTTCCATCTACCTCTTTTGGCTCATAGAAATCATACTTTTTGAAATCAATAGTTTCGCCGAAGACATTGTGAACTATTGATGCTAGAAGCAAAATCAAAGTTGTCTGCTTGATCACGATATCTCCATAACAGCTTATTAGAAAGACTGGACCGTATAACACCCCGCCTGCTAACTCCAGCACGCCGTGCGGCGCCGGTAGTGACGTCGCTCATAAATTCAACAACTTGGCATACCTGCCTCACTGACCTCGCCTGTTAGGCGGACCATTTGGAAGTTAGCAAGACATCATATCCGCCCGATCACGCCAAGAAATATTCATTAATATTCAGAGCGTTACAGAGAATCACCTCACCCACCTCACGCCCTTCCGGTGAAAAGCCCCTTGCAATCCGCCCTCATCCGACTACTGTATATACATACAGTGTTAGACCGCAAAACCCATGGACGACATCAGACCCGCCATCTCTGCCAACCCGCCCAGGCTACTCGACCAGGTCCGCCGTCACATGCGGGATGCCGGTTATGCCTGGAAGACCGAAAAGACCTACATCCACTGGATCAGGCGCTATATCCTGTTCCACGGCAAGCAGCACCCTGCCAGTCTGTCAGACGCCCATATCAGTCAATTTCTTAGCGCATTGGCCAACGAAAGGTCTTGCTCACCTTCAACACAGCATATCGCGCTGAACGCATTGGTCTATTTCTACAAGAAATTCATGGGTGTGCCTGTTGATGCCCTGAGCTTCTCCCGGGCGAAGGTCCAGCCTCGGTTACCTGTAGTGCTGAGTCATCAGGAAGCCATGCTGGTTATCGAGCACCTTCATGGCTTGCACCGCACCATGGTCGCGCTGCTTTACGGTACCGGCATGCGGCTCAATGAAATGCTGTCGCTGCGCATCAAGGATGTTGATTTCGAGCTGTCTACAATCACCGTGCGCGCGGGAAAGGGCGACAAGGATCGCACCACCATACTCCCGGATCAGTTGAAGCCACTGCTGGAGGAACAAATCACGCGTGTAGCCTGTCAACACGAGCAGGATCTGAGGGAGGGCTATGGCGATGTCTACATGCCTTACGCGCTGGCCCGCAAGTATCCGAATGCAGCCAAAGAGCTTGCCTGGCAATACCTGTTCCCTTCAACAGGCATAGGCAAAGACCCTCGAACCGGGGTCCTGCGGCGTCACCACCTGCATGAATCCGCATTGCGTAAGGCCCTCTGTAAGGCCAGGCGAGCTTCGGGTATCAACAAGCCCATCAAATGCCACACCTTCCGGCACAGCTTCGCTACGCGTCTGCTCCAGCAGGGCTACGACTTGCGTACCATCCAGAAGTTGCTGGGTCACAGTGACGTCCGTACCACCGAGATCTACACCCATGTGATTCGGCGAGGCGCCATGGGCGTGGTCAGCCCCCTGGATGGTCCGTAACCCATGCCCTACGCCGAACTCCACACCCTCACCTGTTACAGTTTCCTGCGCGGGGCATCGCACCCGCAGGAGTTGGTTGAGCGCGCGGCAGAACTGGGGTATCGGGCCATAGCCATCACCGATGAATGCTCGCTCGCAGGGGTAGTAAAGGCTCACATCGCTGCCAGGCAGGCGGGCATCCAGCTCATTATCGGCAGTGAACTGAACCTGGTGGAGGGGCTGCAGCTGGTAGCGCTGGCGCCTTCCCGTGCGGCCTACAGCGAGCTGTCCGGCCTGATCAGCCTGGCCCGGCGGCGCAGTCCGAAAGGTGAGTACCGGGTGGCGCTGCGGGATGTCATTTTTCACCTCAAGCGCTGCCTGATCATCTGGAAGCCCACAGGCGCCGCCGTGGACGATACAGGCAGCAACCCCTCGACGGCGGAGCTCGGCTACGGGCAGCAGCTGGCGCGGCTGTGCCGGGGGCGGGTCTGGCTCGGAGTCACCCACGTGCTGGGCAACGACGAGATTGCCCGCTATGGCCGCCTGCACGCGTTGGCTCACACGCTGAACCTGCCGATGGTTGCCTGCGGCGCGGTGCGGATGCACGTAGCCTCGCGCAAGCCGCTGCACGATGTGTTCACAGCGCTGTACCACAACACCAGCGTGGCACAGCTGGGGCGACGGCGGCTGGCCAACAGCCAACAGCACCTGCGTCGTCTGCAACAACTGGCCAAGCTGTACCCGCCCGCCCTGCTTGCCGCCACGCTGGATATCGCCGGCCGCTGCCAGTTCAGCCTGGACGAGCTGCGCTATGAATACCCGGAGGAAGTGGTGCCACCCGGGCAGAGTGCGGGCGGCTACCTGCGCCAACTGGTCGAGGCGGGTTGCACGGTGCGCTGGCCCGGGGGGGTACCTGCGGAGATACAGCAGCGCATAGACTACGAATTGCAGCTTATCGATGAGCTGTCCTACGAGTACTACTTCCTCACCGTGTACGACATTGTGCGCTTCGCCCGGGAACGCGGCATTCTGTGCCAGGGGCGCGGCTCGGCAGCCAACTCGGTGGTGTGTTACTGCCTGTTCATTACCGAGGTGTCGCCGGAGGCGGTGTCACTGCTGTTTGAGCGCTTCATTTCCCGCGAACGGGATGAGCCACCGGATATCGACGTCGATTTCGAACACGAGCGCCGCGAGGAGGTTATCCAGTACATCTACAGCAAGTACGGCAGACGCCGCGCAGCACTCGCCGCTACGGTCATCACCTATCGCGCGCGCAGCGCGGTGCGCGATGTAGGCAAGGCACTGGGCCTGGATGGCGTGTTCGTTGAGGACCTGGCAAAGTCCCTCGCCTGGTGGGACCGCAGCGCCGACCTGCACAAGCGTTTCCAGGAGCAGGGCGTTGCCAGTCACAGCGAGGTGGCGACGCTGTTTCAGTCGCTGGTGCAGCAGATCCTCGGCTTCCCGCGCCACCTGTCACAGCACGTGGGCGGCTTCGTGATCAGTCGCGGGCCCATTTCCCAGCTGGTGCCGGTGGAAAACGCCAGCATGGCGGAGCGCACGGTGATCCAGTGGGACAAGGAAGACATTGAATCACTCGGGCTGTTGAAGGTGGATATCCTCGCCCTGGGCATGCTCTCGGCGATTCGCAAAAGCCTGGCACTGGTCGCACGCGATCACCCCCACATCCGCGGAGTCGCCGATATACCACGCGACGATGCAGCCACCTGGCGCATGTTGCAGCAGGCGGATTCTATCGGCGTGTTCCAGATAGAATCCCGCGCCCAGATGACCATGCTGCCGCGGCTCAAACCGGCCAGCTTTTACGACCTGGTGATCCAGATCGCCATCGTGCGCCCGGGGCCGATCCAGGGCGACATGGTGCACCCTTATTTGCGCAGGCGACAGGGCCTGGAAGCGGTCACTTACCCCAGTGAAGCCATTCGCGCTGTGCTGGACCGCACACTGGGAGTTCCCATTTTCCAGGAACAGGTGATCCGGCTGGCAATGGTAGCGGCGGGCTTCTCCGGCGGCGAGGCCGACCAGCTGCGCCGCGCCATCACCAACTGGGGCAAGAACAGCCAGTTGCTCACCTTCGAGCACAAGCTGGTGCAGGGCATGATTGCGCGCGGTTACGCGCAGGATTTTGCCCACCGCCTGTTCGAACAGATCAAGGGCTTTGGTGGCTACGGCTTTCCGGAATCGCACTCGGCGAGCTTTGCCCTGCTGGCGTGGGTGTCGGCCTGGCTCAAATGCCATCACCCCGCTGCCTTTTATGTCGGCCTGCTGAACAGCCAGCCGATGGGGTTCTACTCCCCCTCCCAGCTGGTGCAGGATGCACGCCGCCATGGGGTGACGGTGTTGCCCGCCGATGTAAACCACAGCAGCTGGGATCACCGCCTGCTGGACAGCGATGGCAGCAGCCAACCGGCCATACGGCTGGGGCTGCGGCTGGTCAAGGGCCTGAGTCATGATGCTGCCCAGCGCGTGACGGAGGCGCGCCGACAGGCGCCGTTTCAGCAGGTCAGCCAGCTGCGACAGCGGGCCGCGCTGGCGCGCGGGGACATGGAGGCACTGGCGGATGCCGATGCGCTGGCCTCGCTCAGCGGCAACCGCCACCAGTCGCAGTGGCAGATCATGGCGCTGGAGCAGCCCCGGCCCTTGCTGCAGGAGGAGCAGCGGCAGCCGGGCACCTGGTTCAATGACGGTGTGCAGCTGGCCGCGCCGGGGGTGGCGGAAGAGGTACTGGCGGACTACCGCGCTACCGGCCTCACCCTGCGCGCCCACCCCCTGGCGCTGTTGCGGCAGCAGCCGCCCTTTGATCGCTGCAGCCGTTATGCGGACCTGGGCCGCATCAGTCACCGGGGGTTTGTGCGGATTGCCGGCCTGGTCACCTGCCGCCAGCGTCCAGGCACTGCCTCTGGTGTGTTGTTCCTGACGCTGGAGGATGAAACCGGTAACAGCAATATCGTGGTGTGGCCGCGCACCCAGGCGCATTTTCGCGCGGCGCTGATGAACGGCAGGCTGCTACTGGTAAAAGGCACGCTGGAACACCGGGACGGTGTCACCCACATCATCGCCGGTGCGCTGGAGGACCACAGCAGGGCGCTGGCGTCGCTGCCCACACAATCCCGTGACTTCCATTGAGCCGCGCGCTGCACAAAGGCTGGCAGCGCACCTGCGGGACGCTAGAAACTGGAGCCGGGTTGGGTGAGGAACTCGCGCTCCTCGGCCGTGGACTCGCGGCCCAGAATGGCATTGCGGTGCGGGTAGCGACCGAAACGGTCGATGATCTCCTTGTGCCGCAGCTCGAAGTGGTGGTTGTTCGCCGGCGCCCAGGCCTTGAACAGTGGCTCTGCGGCCTCGTGGATCAGCCGTGATTCGCTGTGCATGTAGGGCATGAGGAGAAAACTGCGCTGGTCGGGCTCGAGCCGTGCCAGTGCGCCACCGGCCACTGCCTCCTGCGCCAGGCCCAGCGCGAGCGGATCCTGTGCAAAGGCACCCGGTGTATTGCGAAAGATATTGCGGGAGAACTGGTCCAGCACAATCACCTCGGCGAGGCGCCCGGCTGCACTGGCCCGCCAGGGCGCCAGCTCACAGCGCGCGGCCTGCTCCAGTGTCGGCAGAAAACGTTCGCCGATGCGGGTGTCCAGCGCAGCATCCACCGCCCACCACTGACGCGGCTCCAGCTCCTGAAACCAGAACGCGAGAATATCCTCAGGCGTTACCATCCTGCTCTCCCTGTGTCTGCCTGCCCCACACTACCAGGCAAAACAACTGCCCTGCATGCCCATGGCGCCGAATCGCCAGACCCGCGTCGCCGGCCCCGGCGCCACCCCGGCACACACCAGCAGTGGCAACAGATGCTCTTCCCGCGGGTGGCAGAAACGGGCGTGGGGTGCACTGTCCCACTCCAGCAGGCGCCCTTCACGCTCCGCATCATCCAGCGGGGCCTCGGCCAGTGTGTCGACCAGCCAGTCTTCGAAGGCGCGGTTGCGGGTGTAGAGCGCCGGTTCCCTCTGGCCGAAAAAAGCCTGTACGTTGTGAAATGACGAACCTGAACCAATCAGCAGCACGCCTTCGCCATCCAGCGATGCCAGCGCTCGCCCCATGCGCAGATGCGCTTCCGGGTCCATCGACGCCAGCAGGGATAGCTGGATGCAGGGAATATCGGCCTCCGGGTAGAGGATTTTCAGCGGCACGAACAGGCCGTGATCAAAACCACGGCTGGCATCCCCTCGCGCCGCGAGCCCCGCCCCTTGCAGCGCGGCCAGAACCTCCTGCGCCAGCGCTGGATGCCCGGGGGCCGGGTACTCAATGGCGTAGGATTCCGGTGGAAAGCCGTAGTAGTCGTAGAACAGGTCGGGAGCCGCGGCTGTCGTCACCGCAGGCTGCGCGTCTTCCCAGTGCGCACTTGCAACAATAATCGCGCGCGGGCGCGGCAGTTCCCGGGCAATGCGCTGCAGGGTGAGCACCAGCTCTGCGTGCCCGGGGTCGCCGAGTAAGGGCAGCGGCCCTCCACCGTGGGAAATGAACAGGCGCGTCAACACCTCATCATTCCCCTTCACCGCGGCAACCAGGCAGTTGCCGAGCGACCCGGTGCAGCACTTGAACTGTATGCGGCCATGGCCCGCGACCTCGCTCGTAAGCAGGTTCTCAGTGTTCGATTGTGACAAGCGCACCAGCCGCTGTCATGCGTGTACAGGGTAAACGGTGCATTTGGCCGACAAACCGTATTGTGGCCATAAATGACCCTTCCGAACCCCCTGTGTTTTGGCATACTGCCGCGCACTGGATTTCAAATCATCACAGGGAAGCACCCGCATGCACTGTATGCCAACCGCATTCGCGCGCGCCCTCGCCGCCTCACCGCTGGAGGACATCAGGAGCCCGCTGGGTATAGGCCTGGTGATGAAAAGCGACAACATCCACAAACATCAACTGCGCTAACAACAGGAGCTCAACGTGACCGGTGCCAGCCAGCAGCAAATGCCGCCCTTCAAGCCTGCCGACGTACTCAATGCCCACATCATGGGCGACGAGCGCAGCATGTACGCGCTGTTCGATTATCTGCGTGCCAACGACCCCGTGGCCCGCGTGGAACACCCCGACTATCTGCCTTTCTGGTCGCTGTCGCGCTATGACGACATCAAGCGCATCGGCAGCGAGAACGACCGCTTTCTCAGTGCGCCGCGCACGGTACTGATTCCAACCGTGTTCGAGGAGGCCCTGCTGGAACGCTTTGGAACGCGCAACGGCCTGGAAACGCTGATTCACATGGATCGGCCCAAGCACCTGAAGCTGCGCAAGGTCACCCGGGAGTGGTTCCTGCCCCGCAGCATCGAATCACTGCGTGCCGAAGTGCAAGCGCTGTCGAAAGAGTTTGTCGACAAGATGCAGGAGATGGGCAGCGAATGCGACTTCGTCCGCGACATCGCCCTGCTGTTTCCGCTACGCATCATACTCTCCATCCTCGGCTTGCCACGCGAGTCCGAGGCCACCATGCTCAAATTGACGCAGGAAATGTTCGGCAGCCAGGACCCGTCCCTACAGCGCGCTGACAGCCAGACCGCGGGGCTGGACGTGCTGAACGATTTCGGCGCCTATTTCAGCGAGGTCATCGAGGACCGCAAGAAGAACCCCCGAGACGACCTGGCGACGGTGCTCGCCAACGCCCAGGTGGATGGCGAGCCGATGAATGTGCTCGACCAGGCCAGCTACTTCATTATCACCGCGACCGCCGGCCACGACACCACGTCCGCGGCGATCGGCGGCGGTATGAAGGCACTGCTGGAACATCCCGACCAGCTTGAACTGTGGCGCGAACAGCCGGAGCTGGACATCGGCGCCGCCAAGGAGATTATCCGCTGGGTTTCACCGGTGCGGCACATGGTGCGCACCGCTACCGAGTCACTGGAGTTGCACGGCAAGCAGATCAACGCCGGTGACAACATCGCCCTCTGGTATCCGGCCGCCAACCGCGACCCGGAAGCCTTCGATCACCCGAACCGCCTCGACCTGTTGCGCGACCCCAAGCAGCAGCTCGCCTTCGGCTACGGCTCCCACATGTGCCTGGGGCAGCACCTGGCCGCGCTGGAAGTGAGCTGTTTCTTTCGGGAACTCCTGCCGCGGCTGAAGGACATGCAGTTCAACGGCGAACCCGAGTGGATCAAGGCCATTTTCGTCGGCGGTCTCAAGTCCATGCCGGTGCGCTATAGCCTGCGCTGATCCGGCGGGCCTGCGTGGCCCGCCTCAGCTCTGCTCCGGCGCCCTCGCAGGTGCCGGATACCAGTCTTCCGGGGCCACCACCTTGGGCACTTCCGGGTCCCGCTCGTAGTGTGGCGACATGATCTGCACACCGTGCTCGTTGAACACGTCCTGGATGTTCGCGTGCAAGTCGCTGTAGGTTTGCAGCATGCGCGTGGCATCCCGGCAGTACGCATTGAGCTGGTAGATGACGGTGAAGTCGCCCATCTGCGTTTGCAGCACGAAGGGCGCGGGGTCGGCTTCGAGTCCGCCGGTGCGCCCGGCCGCCATCAGTAACATGGCTTCCACCTGCCGCCAGGGTGCGTCGTAACCGATGCCGACATCGGTATGCAGGATAACGCCCTTCTCGCGGGAAAAGCTGCTGTAGTTGACCACGGTGGAGCCAAGCACTTCGGAGTTGGGAATGTTCACGTCCTCGTTCTTGGGGGAGCGCAACTGCGTACTCAGCGCCCGAACGTTCACCACTTCGCCCATGTGGTCACCGATGCGCACCCGATCGCCTTCGCGAAATGCGCCGCGATAGGTCAGGCTGTAACCGGCGATCATGTTGGCGATAAACGACGACGAGCCGATGGAGAACACCACACCAAGAAATATGCTCACGCCCTTGAAGGCCTCGGAGTCCGAGCCGGGAATGTAGGGGTAGGCCACCACCAGCGCAAAGGCGATAACCAGGATGCGCATGATGCGATACGTGGGCATGGCCCAGTCGCGATCGAAATTCTCGAGGCGAATGCGGCCCCGGTCGACACGCTCGAAAAACACCTTGGTCGCGCGCAGCACAGCGCGAACCACAACGGCGAGCAACGCAAGGAATACCAGGTCCGGCAGCGACTGCAGCAGCCCCGTTCCCATTTTCTGCAGCGGGTTGAGAATGAGGTGGAACAGATTACTGGCGAAGGGGCGCGTCCACGGATACAGCCCCAGAGACGCGTTCAGCCAGCCGAGAGCGATAGCTACCAGCGCCAGCGCGCGCGTACCGCGTACCACGCCGCCCAGCCAGCTCCAGAGCTGTGCCGCATCGATAATCCGGTGCGACGCGCGCTCGATGTCCTGAATGCGCTTCTTGACCGCCTTCTCGATCAGGCGATTGAACCAGCCGAACAGGGCACTGACAGCGTACAGCAATACGCCGGCGGCCAGTGTGATGACCAGCAGCAGGCCGGTACTCGTCAACAGCCGCGTGTGGCTGCGCTCCTCCCGGTAGCGGTCTACTGCTTGTGCTATGCGCTCCATACTGGCTTCCGCCAGCACTTCAAGCGTTGTCTGTTCCAGCGCGGCATCCGCCGGAAAAAGCGTCGCAATGCGCTGCCCCGCAATGCGCAACTCCAGCCGGTTCGAACCCTGGATCACCTCGCCTGCATGCGCATTCAACGTGGCATCTTCAGCCAATTGTATGATTGCCTTGCGAATACCCGCAGCCCGGTCTGCTGCGGGCGCCGCCGAAATACCTCGCACACGAAACAGGGTCTCGCCATCCAGCACAACCGAGGCGACCATGATGCCGTCTTCACGCACAGCCTCGTGGAAAAACTCTTCAGGTGCATGGGGCGGCGACTCGCTGCTGACATTGGCCAGTGCCGTCGCCGTGGACAGCAGGAAAACTAGCAACAACAACACACGCATACCGGCACCCACCAAAAGAAGGACGCCCACACGGGGCGGTCAGACACGCTAGGCTTTATAACCCGGAGTAGCGCTGAGCACCAGTCTCAAACAGACGTCGCCATGACGCGATTGCGACCGGCAGATTTGGCGGCATAGAGCTGCTCATCCGCGGTGCGGGCCAGCTGCTCGCTGTCCTCACTGGCCGCCGGGACGGTACTCGCACAACCCAGGCTGGCGGTCACCACAATGTTTTCGTCGCCGTCACCAACATTGCCCGCGAACCCTGCCTCAACGACTTCCCGCAGACGCTCCGCAAGTTGCACAGCACCCTCGAGACCGGTATCCGGCAACAAAACCACGAACTCTTCACCCCCGTAACGGGCCAGCAGATCCACAGGCCTTTTCAGCTCAGGCTGCAGCAGTTGCGCCAGGCTTTGCAGCACCGCATCCCCTTCCGCATGCCCCAGCTGGTCATTGACCTCCTTGAAGTGGTCCAGGTCGATGAGCACCAGACTGATCGGGGAGCGATTCCGCTGCGCGCGCGCCCACTCCCGCTTCAGCACCCTGTCGAACTCGCGCCGGTTGGCAATGCCGGTGAGTCCGTCCGTATGCGCAAGTTCGTGCAGGCGGGCAGTGGCCTGGCGCAGCTCATCTTCCCGTGAGCGCAGGAGACGATTGCGCGCCCGCGACTGCAGCAACAGCAGGCCGATAGCCAGCGCAACCAGCAGCGAGGCGACTGCCAGGGCGATGGGGAACAGCCGCTCCGCGGCCAGCCGCCAGGCCAGATGTTCGAACACCGATAGCGGGGTGGCGACCCGCAGCGCAAGCTGGGGACCACCGGCACCGACATCAAAGTTGATCGGCAGCTGCGAAAACAGCAACCCCTCTTCATGCGGCGTGCGGGGCGCGGCCCAGCGCAGGCTGCCAGGTAGCGCCCAGGCACCCGGCGCATCGGCCCCAACGGTAAACTCCTGCTGCCAGCCCATCGCGTCAGTGCCCAGTTCATGCTCGAACGCACGCCCCACCTCGGGGTGCAAGAGGTAATTGCCCTCGGCATTGACCAGGCGTATCTGCAACGTCGCCGAGCCCAGGTCCGCCAGGTGGCGCAGGTACTCACTCACCTCCAGGTTGACGACGAGCACGCCCCACACCGCTCCGTCCGCCCCCGCGACGGGCGTCACGGCCCTCAGGGTCGGCCGCTGGGGCATTTCAATACGCCCCAGCTCCCGGTTGAGTTCGAGCTCGGAGAACATCACCTGACCGGGTTTCAGCCTGCGGCCCGCCTGCACGTAGCGTCTTTCTCCCTTGTGCTGCAGCTCCGCGGCCGAGGCCTGATGCAGGCTGCCATCGGGCAGGCGCTGCGCGCGCACCCGTTCAAGGCCCGTCTCGGCATCGATCAGGCGGGCCTGAAACACATCGGGCTGGGCCTTGACGTAAAACAACATGATGGTCGCCAGCCGTTCCACCCACACCGCCTCGGGCAGATTGAACTCCGGGTCGATACCCCCGTTGTCCCGGGCTCGTGTAATGCCCAGGATGGGTGGAACGCGGGTGAGAAAATCGATACTCCGCTCAAGCCGGCCCGCCAGCGGCTGCAGCACCGTCTCGCCCCAGATCAGCCGGTTTTCCTGCTCCAGGCGCAGCTGCTCCGCAGCGCTCTCATAGGCGGCCGTAATGGTGTAGCGCACGTAGAAGTAGAGCCCTGTCCCCAGCACCAGCAGCAGGGGCAGGACCAGCAGCAGACGTCTGACACGCCGGCGCGAAACGGGGCCCCTCGCTAGCATGGCGAACACCACAGCGCGCTACACGGGCCGGGGCACCGCGCACGCTGCCCCCGACCACGATTCACGCGGGGTTGCGCCCCTTGTTGGCCGCGATACGCATGCGCAGCGCGTTGAGCTTGATAAAGCCCTCCGCATCTTTCTGGTTGTAGGCGCCGGCATCGTCTTCAAAGGTGGCAATGCTGGCGTCAAACAGGCTGTCCGCCGACTGACGCCCGGCGAGGATCACGTTGCCCTTGTAGAGCTTGAGGCGCACCTTGCCGTTCACAACGGCCTGGGTCTGGTCGATCGCGGCCTGCAGCATGCGCCGCTCGGGGGACCACCAGTAGCCGTTGTAGATCATTTCGGCATAGCGTGGCATCAGGTCGTCCTTGAGGTGCGCGACCTCGCGGTCCAGTGTCAGGGACTCGATGGCACGGTGCGCCTTGAGGATGATGGTGCCGCCGGGGGTTTCGTAGCAGCCGCGGGACTTCATGCCCACATAACGGTTTTCCACCAGGTCGAGGCGACCGATCCCGTTCGCGCCACCGACAACATTCAGGCGCTCCAGCACCGTCGCCGGGCTCAGGCGCTCGCCGTCGATGGCCACGATATCGCCACCTTCGAAATCCAGCTCGATGTAGGTGGGGGTATCCGGCGCCGCTTCCGGGCTCACGCTCCAGCGCCACATGTCCTCTTCCGCTTCGGACCAGGGGTCTTCCAGAATGCCGCCCTCGTAGGAGATATGCAGCAGGTTGGCGTCCATCGAATAGGGCGACTTCTTTTTGCTCTTGCTGTAATCCACCGGGATGTTGCGCTCTTCGCAATAGGCCATGAGCGTCTCGCGAGAGGTGAGATCCCACTCCCGCCAGGGCGCGATCACCTTGATACCGGGCTTCAGCGCGTAGGCACCCAGTTCAAAGCGCACCTGGTCATTGCCCTTGCCGGTGGCGCCGTGGGAAATGGCATCGGCGCCAGTCTCGTTGGCAATCTCGATCAAGCGCTTGGCGATCAGGGGGCGCGCGATGGAAGTGCCGAGCAGGTACTCACCTTCGTAGACGGTATTGGCGCGGAACATGGGAAACACGAAATCACGCACGAATTCTTCACGCAGGTCGTCGATGTAGATTTCCTTGACGCCCAGGGCTTCGGCCTTGGCACGGGCGGGGGCGACTTCCTCGCCCTGACCGATATCGGCGGTGAACGTGACCACCTCACAACCGTAGTGATCCTGCAGCCAGCGCACGATCACCGAAGTGTCGAGGCCGCCGGAATAGGCCAGAACCACTTTTTTCACATCTGACATAAACTGCTCCGCTTTGAGGCGCCAAAATGCGTATTTTACGCATGGCAGGGCGGGATTCCCAGCCCGTATTCCCGTGGCCTGCCCTTTACGTTACCATCCCCGCTGACATTTCCTGCCGTGGTTTGCTGTGACTGAACTCTCGCTTCTCCGCCCCGATGACTGGCACGTCCACCTGCGCGACGACAGTGCCCTGGCGCATACCTGCGCCGACATGGCCCGCTATTTCGGCCGCGCTATCGTAATGCCCAACCTCACCCCACCGGTGACCACGGTGGCCGCCGCCAGCGCCTATCGCGAACGCATCCTCGCCGCCATGGCCGACCTGCCGCGCCGCTTCGAACCGCTGATGACCCTCTACCTGACCGATGCCACCGACGCAGGCGAAATTCGCCGCGCCGCCGACAGCGACTTCTTACACGCGGTGAAACTGTACCCCGCCGGCGCCACCACCAACTCGGAGGCCGGCGTCGCTGAACTGGAAGCCCTCTACCCCACGCTGGAAGCCATGCAGGACGCAGACCTGCCGCTGCTTATCCACGGTGAGGTCACCGACCACAGCGTGGACATTTTCGATCGGGAAAAGGTGTTCATCGATCGCCACCTGGCGCCGATTGTGCAGCGCTTCCCCGGGCTGCGCGTGGTACTGGAACACATCACCACCGCCGATGCGGTGGACTTTGTCAGCTCGGCACCGGGCAATGTCGCGGCAACCATCACCGCGCACCACCTGCTGCTCAACCGCAACGACATGCTGGTGGGCGGCATTCGCCCGCACTACTACTGCCTGCCGGTGCTGAAGCGCAACACGCACCAGGAAGCCCTGCTGCGCGCCGCCACCTCCGGCAGCCCACGCTTCTTTCTCGGCACCGACTCGGCGCCCCACGCCACCGGGCGCAAAGAAACCGCCTGTGGCTGCGCCGGCTGCTATACGGCGCACGCCGCCCTGGAACTGTATGCCGAGGCCTTCGACGCCGCCGGCGCGCTGGACCGGCTGGAGGGATTTGCCAGCCACTTCGGCGCGGACTTCTACCGCCTGCCCCGCAACACGGACCGCATCACCCTGCGCAAGGCCGCCTGGACCGTACCCACCCAGCTTCCCCTCGCCGACACCCACCTGACCCCACTGCGCGCAGGCGAAGCGGTACAGTGGCAGGTGTGCAGCGAGGCCACAGGCCGTTGAGCGACGAGGGAGAACATCGCATTTGCGACCGTTTCCGCGGCTTTCTGCCGGTGGTGGTGGATGTGGAGACCGGCGGCTTCGTCGCCGCCACCGATGCCGTGCTGGAAATCGCCGCAACCATTGTACGCATGGATGAGGACGGCAACCTCGGGGTGCACCGCACCTGGAGCTTCAACGTAAAACCCTTTGAAGGCGCCAACATCGAACAGGCCGCACTGGACTTCACCGGCATCGACCCCTGGCACCCGTTTCGCGAGGCCATGAGCGAAGAGGACGCCTTCGGTGAATTGTTCCGCATTGTGCGCAAGGAGATTCGCGACCAGGGCTGCAACCGCGCCATTCTGGTCGGCCACAACGCACACTTCGACGCCGGATTCGTCAACGCGGCCGTGGAGCGCTGCAGCATCAAGCGCAATCCCTTTCACCCCTTCTCGTTTTTCGACACCGCCACCCTGGCGGGCCTCGCCTACGGCCAGACCGTGCTGGCCAAGGCCTGCAAGGAAGCCGGCATCGCCTTCGACAACGCCGAAGCGCACTCCGCGGCCTACGATGCGGAGCGCACCGCCGACCTGTTCTGCGAGATCGTCAATCGCTGGAAAGACTGCGGCGGCTGGATGCCCAGCTACAGCTGAGCCTGCGTCGCACACCACGCAGTATCCCTTGCCGACACGCCAGGCCGGGCACCACCCACCCCGCGCATCGCAAGGCCACCTCCCGGCGTGACTCTGCACAGGCATGACGCAGGTCAATAGCCGACCGCCCTGCCTGATCTATAGTGACAGTCGCTGCTACACGGTGCGGCTGACCCCGCAGGGAGAACGGTTTCTCATGACCCAGACACCAGGCAACTCAACGCTGACCATCGATGGCAACGAGGCCGCGGCGCGCATCGCGCACCTGACCAACGAAGTCATCGCCATTTATCCCATCACGCCGGCGTCAACCATGGGCGAGTGGGCTGACGAATGGTCCGCTGCCGGGCGCGAAAACCTCTGGGGCTGTGTGCCCCGCGTGATCGAGATGCAGAGCGAGGCCGGTGCCGCCGGCGCCATCCACGGCGCGCTGCAGGCGGGTGCGCTGACCACCACGTTCACCGCCTCCCAGGGCCTGCTGCTGATGCTGCCCAACATGTACAAGATCGCCGGTGAGCTGAGCCCCACAGTCTTTCACATCGCAGCGCGCTCGGTGGCCAGCCAGGCCCTGTCCATCTTCGGCGACCACAGCGATGTGATGGCGGCGAGAGCCACCGGCTTCGCCATGCTCGCGGCCAACAATCCGCAGGAGGTCATGGACTTCGCCGTGATCGCGCAGGCGGCGACCCTGCGCGGGCGCATTCCCCTGCTGCACTTCTTCGACGGTTTCCGTACCTCCCACGAGATCGCTAAAATCATCGGCGTGGGTGACGACGTGGTACGCGCCATGATCGATGACGAGAGGGTGACCGCGCATCGCCAGCGGGCACTGTCTCCGGCCCACCCGGTACTGCGCGGCAGCGCGCAAAACCCCGATGTGTTTTTCCAGGCGCGGGAGTCGGTCAATCCACGCTATCAGGCCTTCCCCGGCATTGTGCAGGGTGCGATGGATGAGTTTGCGCAGCTCACCGGGCGCCAGTATCGCCTGTTCGACTACGTCGGCCACCCACAGGCCGAACGGGTGCTCGTGCTGATGGGCTCGGGCGCCGATACCGTGGAAGAAACCGTCGAGTTTCTGGTTGCCCGGGGTGAACCCGTCGGCGTACTGAAGGTGCGCCTGTTCCGGCCCTTCGATGCCACGGCGCTGTTGTCCACCCTGCCTCACAGCACACGCGCCATCGCCGTGCTGGATCGCTGCAAGGAGCCCGGCGCCGACGGCGAACCCCTGTACAAGGACGTACTGACGGCACTGGCCCAGGACGCCTTCTCAGCGCGCAGGTTCCCGCAGATGCCGCGGGTGATAGGCGGGCGCTTCGGCCTGTCTTCCAAGGAATTCACACCGGGTATGGTGAAGGCAGTGTTTGATGAGCTGGGCAGCCCGGCACCGCGCAACGCGTTCACGATCGGAATCCACGACGACCTCAGTCACAGCAGCCTGGCGTGGGATAGCGCGTTCCGCACCGATGCCCACGCCCACAGTGTGCAGGCGCTGTTCTACGGCCTTGGCAGTGACGGCACAGTCAGCGCCAACAAAAACAGTATCAAGATTATCGGCGAGCAGACCGACCTGCACGCACAGGGCTATTTTGTCTACGACTCCAAGAAGTCTGGTGCCACCACCGTGTCGCACCTGCGCTTCGGGCCCAACCCGGTGCGCGCCCGGTACCTGATTGAGGACAATTCGGCGAACTTCGTCGCCTGCCACCAGCCCGCCTTCCTGCACACAACCGACATGCTGCGACGCGCCGCACAGGGGGCCACCTTCCTGGTCAATTCACCGCTGCCAGCGGAGCGTTTGTGGGACAGTCTGCCGCCGGCGCTGCAGCAACAGATCGTCGACAAGGACATCGCGCTGCACTGCATCGACGCCTACCAGGTGGCCGCCGATACCGGCATGGGCAAACGCATCAACACCATCATGCAGGTCTGCTTTTTTGCCATCTCCGGGATTCTGCCCGCGGAGCAGGCCATTGCGGCGATCAAGTCGGCCGTGGAGAAAAGCTACGGCCGACGCGGCCGGCGTATTGTCGAGCGTAATTTCAGGGCCATTGACGCCGCGCTGGCAGGCCTGCACGCCGTCGCGCCCGGCCCGGTCAGGTGCGCCGTGGCCGACCCGGTGGCCACACGGGAAGACGACGGCGAGTTCGTGTCCCGGCTCACACGTCGCATCATGGCGGGCGACGGTGACCTGATACCGGTCAGCGCATTGCCCGAGGACGGCAGTTTCCCGCTGGGCACCGCGGCACTGGAGAAGCGCAACCTCGCACTGGAGATTCCCGTGTGGGAAGCCGACCTGTGCACACAGTGTGGCAAGTGCGCATTCGTTTGCCCGCACAGTGTCATCCGCAGCAAGGTCTTTGCAGAGCAGTACCGGGACGCCGCCCCGGCCACGTTCAAGTCTGCACCCACGCGCAACAAGGACTACCCCGCCGGCTTGCTGATGAGCTATCAGGTGTCTCCCGAGGACTGCACCGGCTGTACCCTCTGTGTGGACATCTGCCCGATTCGCGACAAAAGCAACGCCAGCCGCAAGGCGCTCAACATGGCACCCATCGATCCCCTGCGTGAGGACGAGAAGGCCAACTGGGCGTTCTTCCTGCAACTGCCGGAATATCCGCGCGCACAGCTCAAGATCAACACCCTGCCCGGCGCCATGGTCACGCAGCCGCTGTTCGAGTTCTCCGGTGCCTGCGTCGGCTGCGGGGAAACGCCCTACCTGCGCCTCGCGAGCCAGCTCTTTGGTGATCGCATGGTGGTGGCCAACGCCACGGGCTGCTCCTCCATTTATGGCGGTAACCTCCCCACCACGCCGTGGGCAGTCAATGCACAGGGACGGGGCCCCGCCTGGAACAACTCCCTGTTCGAGGACAACGCGGAGTTCGGGCTGGGACTGCGCATCGCCATCGACCAGCAGGTGCAGGAGGCGCGCACCCTGCTGACCGGTCTCGCCGCCGCCCTGCCATCCGGCCTCGCCACGGCGCTGTTGGAGGCCGATGAGTCCGATGAAGCCGGTATCTACGAGCAGCGTGAACGGGTTGCCGCCCTGAACGCCGCACTGCAGGAGTTGCAAACGCCAGCAGCACGGCGCCTGCTGACACTGAGTGAAAACCTGTGCCGCAAATCGGTGTGGTGCATCGGCGGCGATGGCTGGGCCTACGATATCGGCTACGGCGGTCTGGACCACGTGCTGGCCTCCGGCGAGAACCTCAACATCCTGGTGCTGGACACCGAGGTGTACTCCAATACCGGCGGCCAGACGTCCAAGGCCACCCCCCGCGGAGCGGTGGCGAAGTTCTCCGCCGGCGGCCGCGCCATCGCCAAGAAGGACCTCGCCCTGCTGGCCATGGAGTATCCCAATGTCTACGTGGCGCACATTGCCTACGGCGCCAAGGACACGCAGACGCTGAAGGCGTTTCTTGAGGCCGAAGCACACGACGGACCCTCGCTGATCATCGCCTACAGCCCCTGCATCGCCCACGGGGTGGACCTCAGCCACAACCACCAGCAGCAAACGCTGGCGGTGAAAACCGGGCACTGGCCGCTGTTTCGTTTCGACCCCGCGCGGATTGAGCGCCAGCAGAATCCCCTGCAGCTCGATTCGCCGGCACCCAGCCTGCCCTACCGCGACTTCACCGCCTCCGAAACCCGTTTCAGCATGCTCTGGCACACGCACCCCGAGGCCGCCGAGGCGTTTCTGGAACAGGCCCAGCGCGAGGTCAACCTGCGCTACCGGCATTACCAGCAACTTGCCGATCTGGACTGGAGCGAGGCCGCAACGCTGAGCGCCCCACGCGCACAACTGCGCAAGGCCGATCCGCAGCCCGCCACCGACCAGCCCAAGGAGTGAACGCCATGGCTGACCTGAGCACACAGTATCTGGGCCTCGCCCTGAATAATCCGCTGGTGGCGTCGTCCTCACCCTTGACAGGCTCCGTGGACAGCGCACTGCGCTTGCAGGAGGCGGGCATCGCCGCGCTGGTCATGCCGTCCCTGTTCGAAGAGAAAATTCTGCAGGAGCACGCGCTGCTCGATCGATTCCTGGACGAGCAATCTCTGGGGCATGGCGAAGCGCAGAGTTTTCGCCCCCTGCCACAGGGCTTTCGCTCCACCGAGGAACAGTATGCCGACCAGCTGCACGCGCTTAAGCAGGCGCTGGAGATTCCGGTCATCGCCAGTCTCAACGGCATCACCACCGGCGGTTGGCTCGAATGCGCGCAGCAGCTCGTGGCGGCGGGCGCAGATGCGCTGGAGCTGAACGCATGGCACATCCCCCACAACCCGGAGGACAGCGCTGCCGTGGTGGAGCAACGCTATCTCGACATTACCCGGGCGGTTGCGGCACAGGTGCGGGTTCCGGTGACGGTGAAACTCGGCACACAGTTCAGCGCACCGCTGCACCTGGTGCGTGCACTGGGCGCTGCCGGCGCTCGCGGTGTGAGCCTGTTCAACCGCTTCTACCAGCCGGAGATCGACCTCGACACCCTGGACATCCGCCCCCGGCTGGAACTCTCCTCCCCCGCCGAGGCGGGCCTGCGGATACGCTGGGCGGCGCTCCTGTACGGTCACAGCGACTGCCAGATTGCCGTGACCGGTGGTTTTCATGGCGCCACGGAAACCGTGCAGGCCCTGCTGGCTGGCGCCGATGTGGTACAACTCTGCAGCGTGCTGCTGCAGCAGGGCCCCGAAGCCGTACGCACGGTGCTACAGGCCCTCTCCCTGTGGCTGGAGACGCACGACTACGCCTCCGTGAACCAGCTGCGCGGCAGCCTCAGTGCCCGGTATGCACCGTCCGCAGGCGACTACAGCCGCGGCAATTACATCGATGTACTCGACCGCTACACGCCGCCGGACAGCGTACGTTTCTAGCGGGCACCGGCGGCCTCAGAAGCGGTAGGTCACACGCGCCACCACAGTGCGCTCTTCACCCGGGAAGCAGTCGCCGCGGGCCAGGCAGGTACCGTAGTACTCCTCCTGCAACAGGTTGCGCAGGTTCAGGGACACCGACGCGCGGGCGAATTCGTAGGCCAGCATCGCATCCACCAGCGTGTAGCCGTCGGTCCTGACCACTACGGGGGTGGGCGCGAACGCGTTGGCGGCGAGGAATGCCGTGCCACTGCTCTCATTGCCGCCCGCCATGCGCAGGCCGGCACCGACACTGAACCCGCTCAGGGCGCCGGCAGCCGGACGCCAGGTGGCCCAGACCGAACCCTGCTCCTCCGGTATGCTGGGGAATCGCGCTCCGTCGGGGCTTTCGGTATCCAGCACGCTGTAGCTCAGGTCAAGATACACATCACCAACTACCGTCTGCGCCTGCACCTCAAAGCCGGTGATGGTGGCGACCCCCTCCTGCTGGGTACTGGCATTGGGCAGGGCGGCGGGATTGGGCAGGTTCGACTGCTCGATGTCGAAATAGGCCGCAGTCAGGTAGCTGCGGGTTCCCGGCGGCTGGAACTTGATGCCGAGCTCCGTCTGCTCGCCTTCCTGAGGCTGCAGGGGTGCGTTGGTCAACGCGTCGGTACCCACCACAGGCTGGAAGGATTCCGCATAGCTGATATACGGGTTCAGCCCCAGTGCCGTCTTGTACAGTGCACCCACCGCATAGGAGGTGGCATCGTCGCGCTGAGTGACGGCGCCATTACCGGTATCGACATCGTCGTAGCGCAGCCCCGCGGTAAACACCCAGTTACCCACGCTGGATTGCGTGTTCAGGTAATAGCCGATGGCCTCGATGTCGCTGCTCCGCCGGCTGCGCGCCGCGTCCAGCTCAGCGGCTGAAGGCAGCGGGTCAGCACCGTAGACGGGGCGCAGCACATTGAACGTCGTTGGTCGGGAGAGAAACGCGGCTTCCTGCAGAGTGCTCACATCCTGGTAGTTCACACCCACCAGCACCTCGTGGTCGACAGGGCCGGTCTGCAGGTCGAGGCGCGCGCGGGCATCCAGCGCGAACTGCTCGGAGGACGCGGGTGCATCGTACCAGCTGCGCTGCAGCGCCGTGCCGTCCGGCCCCGTACGTGGATTGCCCGCGCCGAGGAAAGACACCCAGGTTTGCCGGTAGTCTGCCTCGTTATCGCGGTAGCGGGCGGTGCCCTCGAGTGCCAGCCAGTCGTTCATGCGCTGCTCGCCAAACAGGGTTACCGACAGCGACTCGGTGTCATAGCGGTTGAACCCCGGCTCGCCGACATAACGCGAGGCCGGCACCTCTTCACCGGCACTGCCCGCGCAGATATTCGGCTCCGAGATACTCACCTTCCCGCTGGCGCAGCCGCTGACCGACAGCGGCAGGAACTGGTGCGCCGTGTCACCCTCGCGCTCGGTGTAGTTCACTAGCAGGCTGTAGCGCGCGCGGTCATTTTCGTAGGTGATGGACGGCGCCAACACCAGGGCATCGTCATCCACCACATCCAGCTGGGTGCCGCTGTCGCGGTAAACACCCACCAGACGCCCGCTCCAGGCGCCGCTGTCACCGAGGCGCACGCCGATGTCGGCGGCGCCCTGTAGCCGATCATGGTTGCCATAGTCCAGCACCAGTTCCCGCTCCACGGCATCCCGTCCCGCGCGCTTGCTCACCGTGTTGAGAACGCCACCGGGGGAGCCCTGTCCGTAGAGCACGGACGCCGGCCCCTTCAGCACTTCCACCTGTTCCAGGGTGTAGATGTCCGAGCGGGCGTTGTTGTAGTTGCCAAACAGTACCTGGATGTTATCGAGGTACTCGGGCACATCCAGGCCGCGCACACGCGGGAAATCTCCCCGCGTGGAAAAACCAAAGGTATCGCCCACCACGCCGGCGGTATAGTTGAGGGTATCGTCCAGGGTCAGCGCGCCGCGCTCGAGAAACTCCTCCGCAGGAATAACGGCGACCGAACGTGCGGTTTCCAGAATGGGGATATTCGACTTGGTCGCCCCGAAGGTCGACAGTTTACCGGTGACAATCACGGTCTCCAGCGCTGGCTCGCTGTCGGCGAGCGCGACAGGCGCGGCGAGTGAGAGGATTCCGCTGGTGGCGAGGACGAGGGTATTGCGTGGGCGAAACATAGAAACACACCTTAATTGATAATACGAATGATTCGCATTACAGCATAAGGCCTGCTTCGGCTGCAAGCGGCAGCCGCAATATTGTCATTGCGCGCCCAGTCAGGGCAGGCGCCTCACGGCGCCACGTTGATACCTCGCTCGTCGAACCAGCGTTCGTCCAGCACCCAGCGCACCGCACTGACCTCCGGATGGGTCTGCACCAGCTCCGCCGCCCGAGACTGCACCGCCACCAGCTTGTCCTGGGCCGCCATCATGTCCGGGTGCTGCACATCCTTGCCCTGCAATGCCGGAAAAGCGTAGTGCAGGAAACGCATGACCGGCACCTGCGCCGAACGCGGGCTGCTGACAAACGCCACTCCGTTGTTAATGTCCCGGACGGTAAACTGATAGGGGTAGGCCGCCAACTCCGGGTCTGCGGCGAGCCACGCATTAATCTCGGCCACGCGCCCGTCACGGTTCAGCAACCAGGCCACCGCGACGGCGGCCAGCAGGGCAAGCAGTAACATCACATAGCGGCGGGTGAAGGTATCCATCAGGGTGATTCCGCTGCCGTCACGGCCGTCGGCCCGTCACACCGGTAATGGCTGATCTGCACTTCCTCACCGTAATCCCCGAAATCCCCGAGGGCACGCAACCCGCGAAACTCCTGCCACGGGATGCTGCGATAGCAGGGCGGTGAGGCTGTCGACAGCAGGCCGGGCAGCGGCTCGATCAGTGCGTGATAGCCCGGGTTGAGGAAGTAGGCGATGCTCAGCCGCGACTCACCCTCACTGGCACGCACCCGGTGCAGCGGCGCCCGGTACCGGTCGTTGGCTGCCACCTGCAGCATGTCGCCGATATTGATCGTCAGCGCGTCCGCGACTGGCGCCACATCCACCCAGGCACCGTTCTGCTGCATCTGCAGCCCGGCCACACTGTCCTGCAGGAGCACGGTCAACACACCGGCGTCCGTGTGCGGACTGATGCCGAGCGGACCCGGAGGGACGCCCTGCCCGGCCAGCAGGTCGTGGACCGGGTAATGGTTCAGGCGCAGAAAGCTGCTGTGGTCCGGCGCAAGCTGCTGCAACATGCTGTCTGGGGCCTGACCCAACCCTTCACAGAGCAGGGCCGTGAGGCGCAGTGCCAGTGAGTGACACGCCGCCGCGAAAACCGTCAGCGCAGGACGCAGGCCGGGCATCTCCGCCGGCCAGGGAGTGTCTTCACCTGGCGCGAAATCGAAAATCTCCTTGCGATCACGCAGGTTTTTGGTGAGCTCCCGGTCGTAATAACCGAACGGATTCTCCAACGTGCGTGAGACAGCGCGCTTTACCGCGGGGTCGCAGGCGAAAAAGGCCGCCGCACTGGCCAGGGTATCGGCCATCCTTGTAGCGTCCAGGCCGCTATTGACCACGTGGAAGAATCCCGGATCTGCAGCGGCCTGCGCCAGCTGGGCAACAACCGCGCCGCGCGGGGCGGCGAGGTCAATCACGGGAACATCATTCACGAACATGGACCATGGTCTCCGCACGGGGCAATACAGGGCTGGCCATTATGCACCAACGCTGCGTTCGACGCCGAGCAACGGCCTAGTGCAGGGCGCGGTAAAACTGCTGATGGCGCTCGAAATGACCCAGCGCGTCGTGAATGATCTGCTCGCGGGACCAGCCCATGACGTCGTAATCCTGCCCGCCCTGGTGCAGATGCACCTCGGCCCGATGAAACACCCTGTCCGCCTCCTGACCAACCGTAGCCGACGACGACACATGTGGACGGCATACCACTTCGTAGCGAAACTCGGGCTCACCCGCAACGGCAATGGTCAACCCCACCCGGCCACGCTCACCGGTGGCTGCATCGACCCGCGCACTGACGCCGCGCTCGCGCAATGCCTCGGCGAACTGCTGCAGTGCCGGTGCGACAATGTCGCGCTGAAAACGATTCACTTCCGCGTCACCGGGCTGGGCCAGCAGTGCGTTCAGGCGCCCACGCCAACTGCCCGGCTCCTGGACGACAGGAACCACGTTGTGCAGGTCGCGCTGTGCGACATCCAGTCGCAGCGCCCGCGCCAGCCCCCAGATACCACCCAGCAACGCTACGGAAAACGGCAATGCACTCGCAATCGCCGCCGTCTGCAAGGCCGCGAGACCGCCTGCCAGCAGCAATACGATAGCGATCACGCCGATGACGGCTGCCCAGATCAGGCGCTGCAATACCGGCGTATCATCACGACCGTGGGCGCTGAGCATATTCAGCACCATCGCCCCACTGTCTGCCGAGGTCACGAAAAACACCACCACCATCACCAGCGACATGATGATCAACACGCGGGATCCCGGCAAATACTCCAGGAACTGGAACAGGGCCTGGGACTGGCTCGCCAAAACGCCCTCGCCGAGCGCCGCCTGGCCCTCGTGGAGAATCAGCTCGATGGCACTGTTGCCAAAGATCCCCATCCATAGCAGGGTGAAACCACAGGGCACGATCATGGCACCGAGCACAAACTCCCTGATGGTACGACCGCGGGAGATACGCGCAATGAACAGGCCGACAAACGGTGACCAGCTCAACCACCAGCCCCAGTAGAAAATGGTCCACCCCCCCAGCCAGTCAGTGGGTTCATAGGCATAGAGATTGAAGGTCTTGGCAACCAGGTCACCCACATACACGCCAAGGCTCTGGATGCTCGACTGCAGCAGCGTCACGGTCGGGCCGGCAAACAACACTCCGCCGAGCAGCAACAACGCCAACAGCAGATTCAACTCGGAGAGGCGGCGAATGCCCGTATCCAGACCCAGTGCCACGGATATCCCGGCCAACACCATGATGCCGCAGATCAGCGCCACCTGGACACCGCTGCTGACCTCGATGTCCGTCAGGTAGGCGAGGCCACCGTTGATCTGCAGGACGCCATAACCCAGGCTGGTGGCGATACCGCAGCTGGTACAGAGGATCGCGAACACATCGACAGCGGCGCCAAACGGCCCGTGGATACGCTCACCGACAAGGGGATAGAACGCCGAACGCAGCGTCAGCGGCAGTGCGTGACGAAACGCAAAGTAAGCCAATACCAGCGCCACGATCGCATAGATCCCCCAGGCGTGCAGCCCCCAGTGGAAGAACGTGAGCTGCATCGCCTGGCGGGCCGCGGCGACTGTGCCCCCCTCGCCCAGTGGCGGCTGCAGAAAGTGCATCACCGGCTCGGCAACCCCGAAGAACATCAGGCCAATGCCCATGCCGGCAGCAAACAGCATGGCAAACCAGGAGGGCAACGAATAATCCGGCACAGAGTGGTCTGGCCCCAGCTTGATGTCGCCGAACCGCGTGACACTGAGGATCACGATACTGAGCAGAATAACCGCCACCACCAGCACGTAATACCAGCTCGCATAGCGAATGATGGCGTCCTGCAGTTGCTGAAACACGTCACTGCTCGCCTGCGGCGCAAAAGCCGCTGTGGCCACCAGCGCGGCCAGCAGCAACAGCGAGGGCCAGAATACCCAGGCATCCACGTCCAGAACGCCGCGGCGCCTCCGACTATTACTTTGTTGTGTAATGATTCGCTACCTTGTCAAGGTGAGAGCTCGCCGCTGCCAGTCGGTGCGGGCTCGCTGGATTAATGGAAATACCTTTGTATTTGCGGAGATTTTAGCGTTGCGGCCGCACAATGTGAACAATGCCCACTTCAAAGCGACCCCGTAAAGCCGGTATTATAGTTAGTTGTCTAAATATCACTTGTCTAAATACTTTCACAGGGGGAAGTCGGCAGCAATGGAGAACAGCATGCAGCATTCAACACCTATCCGCACCAGGCCAGCCACACCACTCCGCACGCTGGCCCGAGCGGTCATGACCGCGGTCACGAGCGGAGCACTCGCCGCGACAGGGGCGCAGGCGCAGCAACTTGAGGAGGTGGTGGTAACCGCCACCAAGCGCACCGCCAGCATGCAGGATGTTCCGGTCGCCGTATCCGCCATCACGGAGCAATCCATCGCAGAACAGGGCATCACTGACTTTGCGGACTACATCGCCTCACTACCCAACGTCACCGCCGGTGGCCGCGGTCCAGGACAGAACGAGATCTATATTCGCGGCGCGGCCATTCAGGCCATGAACACCACCATACAGGAAGCCAACGGCAGTGCCCCCAACGTCGCACTGTATCTGGATGAGCAGCCGGTCACCGCCGGGGGCCGCAATCTGGATGTTTATATCGCCGACATGGAGCGTATCGAGGTCCTGCCGGGACCACAGGGTACCGTTTTCGGGTCGAGCTCGCAGGCGGGCACCGTTCGCCTGATCACCAACAAGCCCGTGATCGACGAATTCTCGGCGTCCTTCAAGGCCGGCACCTCATTCATGCCCGAAGGCGACCCCAGCGCCAATGCCAGTGCTGTGTTCAACTTTCCGCTGATCGAGAACCGTCTGGCCGCCCGGGTCGTGGTCTTCAATGATCGCCAGGGCGGCTACATCGACAATGTGCGCGGCACGTTCACACCGGATCCGTCGCGCAACCCCGCACTGCCCTCTGCCGACGGCGTGGTCTTTACCCCCAGCGGGGGCGATCCCACCGGGCACCAGTTCGCGGACGGCAGCTATGCCGAGCCCGGGCGCGCCTACGGGGTGCAGTACGAATCCCGCAACAACGATGCGCTGGCCGAGGAGGACTTCAACGACGCCACCTACCAGGGCTTCCGTGCGGGGGTCAAATACCTGATCAACCACGACTGGGACCTTCTGCTCACCCATCACCAACAGCAGCTGGACGCTGATGGCGTGTTCGATTACGACCCGGAAGTGGGCGACCTGGAAGTAGAGCGCTATCACCCGGACCGCCTCACCGAAGACTTCTCGCAGACGGCCTGGACCCTGCAGGGGCGGCTCGGGGAACTGGAGCTTCTCTACACGGGCGCCTACCTGAAACGCGAAACCGACCAGATCATCGACTATTCCAACTACGCCAACACGGGCTTCTACATCGCCGGCTACATGTGTGAGTACAACACCCCGGGCTACCATGGCGGCGGTGGCGTGGGTTACACCTTCGACCCCACGCTTTCTGGCGACCCCGACGTCATTGAATGCTCCAACAGCGGTGCCGGTTTCGCCGCCATCAGCAACGAGATGGAGCGCACCACACATGAATTGCGCTTCAACACCGATCCGGCGCGCTGGATACGCTTCCAGGGGGGCGTGTTCTATGAGGACGTCGAGCTGCAGCACGTTGGCGACTTCAATTACGGCAACCCGGACTGGAACGCCCCCGACCCCGGGCAGCTCAATGGTGGCAGCGGCCCGCTGGTCGCCAACGATCCCAACGAACGCAGCGCCACCACCCAGTTCTCCAACGACATCACGCGCCCCGAGGAACAGATTGCCGTGTTCGGCGAACTGGCCTTCGACTTCCTGCAGGACTTCACCCTCGCCTACGGCTTCCGCTACTACGATCTGGAAGCCGGCTTTGAGGGCTTCTCCATCTTCAAATATGGCAACCGGCCAGTACCAAACCTCGCAAACGGCAATGCCGCCAACAACCCGGACGTGGTGACGCGCCCCGATGTCACGGGTGGTCGCGACTACGTGGTGAACATCGGTGATTTCCAGCCCGCCTCGGTTGACGACACCATTCACCGGCTGACCCTGAGCTGGCGCCAGTCCGATGACCTGATGTTCTACGCGACCTGGTCCGAGGGCTTCCGGCCGCAGGGCTTCAATCGCGCAGTGGCAGGCAGCGAGGTACAGCCGCAGGCAGACGGCAGCGCACCCTGCAAGGTTTCGCGCACTCCGGAGTACTGCATCCCGCTGATTTATGCCTCGGACGAACTGGTCAACTATGAACTGGGCTGGAAGGGCGAGTTCATGGATCGACGTCTGCGCTTCAACGGTGCGGCCTACTATATCGAGTGGGATGGCATGCAGGTGGGCCACATCGACTCGCAGAACATCGATTTCCTGACCATCGTGGACAATGCCGGTGATGCAGAGATACGCGGCCTGGAGGGTGACGTCTCGTGGCTCGCCACGGCCAATCTCAGCCTCTTCGGTGCTTTTTCCTGGAACGACACGGAAATCGTCGACCTGAATCCCGCGTTTGCCTTCGCGGTGACCGATGTGGGCTCGCAGTTGCCGCTGGCACCGGAGTTCCAGTTCAGCCTGCGCGGGCGCTATGAGTGGGACGTTCTGCAGGGCACCGCGCACGTGCAGCTGGCCACACGCTACTCCGACGAGGCCTACAGCTCGATCATCGATGTACCGCAACGCCGCGAGCTGCAGGACGACTACGTCATCACCGATGCCACCCTGGGCTATCGGCAGGACACCTGGAGTGCAGAGCTTTTCGTCAACAACCTGACGGATGAGCGCGCACAGTTACACATCAATACGCAGGATGGCTCTCGCAAGATCCTGACCAACCGCCCGCTGGAGTTTGGTGTGCGTTTCGCCTACGACCTGTTCTGAGGTGAGCATCGAGGCTGCCAGGGCCTGCCTGCAACGCGGTGAGTTTGCTGCCGCGGAGCAGGCTGCCACCGCAGCACTTGCCGCTGGCGCGTCGAGCGAGGCGCTGTATCTGCAGGCCACGGCGCGTCGCTACCTGCACAGGCACACCGAAGCGTTGTCAACGCTGGAAGCGCTGCAGCGTATCGACGCCGGGCACGCGCGCCTCTATCAGGAGCGTGGCCACAACCTGCTGGCGTTGCAGCATGAAGCGCCGGCGCTGTCTGCCTATCGGGACGCGGTGTCACGCAACCCGGCACTGCTGGCCAGCTGGAAAGCCATCGCGAGGCTGACCCGCACCGACCCGGCCTGGCGCGAGCTGGCACGTGAGGCCGACATCCAGGTGCGGGCACTGTCACAACTCCCGCCCGAGATACTCAGTGGCCAGAGTATGCTGCATGAAGGCCGACTGGAGCGCGCGGAAGCACTGTGCCGCCACTTTTTGCGACGCAATCCGCAGCATACCGAAGGCATGCGCCTGCTCGCCGCCATTGCCGTCCAGCACGGCCAACTGGAGGAGGCGGCATTTCTGCTGGAAAGCGCCGCCGAGTTCAATCCGGCCAACCTGCTGGTGCGCCTGGATCATGTAAATGTCCTCTACCGGCAGCAACGTTTCACGGAGGCGCTTGCCGCAGCCGAGGCGCTGCAGGAAAAACTCCCGGGCAACCCGTCCATAGAAGCTACCCTGGCCAATCAGCTCATCGCCGTGGGCCGTTTTGACGAGGGCATCGCGCGCCTGCGCGGGCTGCTCGAAAAAAGCCCCGGCCAACCGTCACTGCTACTCACACTGGGACATGCACTGAAAACCGTCGGCGATGCGGAGCAGGCGATCGCCGCCTATCGCGCCGCCATGCAGCTGCGACCGGACTTCGGCGACGCCTGGTGGAGCCTGGCAAACCTGAAGACCTTCCGCTTTGCAGACGCTGACCGAGAGTTGATGATGGCGTGCGAGGCGGCGCCCAACACGGCGCAGGAAGACCGGATTCACCTCTGTTTCGCCCTGGGCAAGGCCTGCGAGGACCGCGCAGACTACGATGCCTCCTGGACTTACTACGAGCGGGGCAACCGCCTGCGGCATGCCACGCTGGGCTACCAGCCGGAACGCATGGCGCGGCGCCTGCGGCGCCAACAGGCGTTCTTCACCCGGGAACGTCTCGATGCCTGCGGCGGTGGTGGGCACCCGGCCCCGGACCCCATTTTCATTGTGGGCATGCCGCGCGCCGGCTCCACCCTGCTGGAGCAGATACTGTCCTCTCACTCTGCCATTGATGGCACCATGGAATTGAATCATATCCCGGCGCTGGCGCAGCGGCTGGACGGGCACGGCACACGTGCCGAGGGCGACGGCTATCCGGAACGCCTGGCTAACCTCGATGGGGCCACCTTGCGCGATTACGGCGAGCAATTTCTGGCCGCCACCCGCATCCATCGCCAGGGCGCACCCTTTTTCATCGACAAGATGCCCAACAATTTCCGCCATATCGGGCTAATTCACCTCATATTGCCCAACGCCCGCATCATCGATGCCCGTCGCGACCCCATGGACTGCTGTTTTGGCAATTACCGCCAGCTCTTCGCCTCTGGCCAGGAATTCACCTACGATCTGACGGATGTGGGAAGGTACTACCGGGACTATGTCGCGCTCATGGATCACTGGGACCGCGTGCTGCCCGGCAAGGTACTGCGCGTCCAGCACGAGGATGTGCTCGACGACCTGGAGGGCCAGATTCGACGCATGCTCGACTTCCTCGGGCTGGAATTCGAAGCGGCCTGCCTGCGCTACTACGACACGGACCGGGCAGTGCGCACACCCAGCTCCGAGCAGGTGCGACAACCGCTGTTCCGCAGCGCACAGGCGCGTTGGCGCCACTACGAGCGGTGGCTCGAACCCCTGCGCGCCGCCCTGGAAGATGAGCCGGATGCCGGCCGTCGGGGCCGCGCCGGCCGCTAGAAGCGATAGGCGGCCTTCAAACGCACAGTGCGTGGCTCCAGCACGTGGTAATGCTGGTCCTCGACGCCACCCTCCGCTTCACCGGGCAGTCGTGAAGCGTAGAAGTAATCGATGTCATGGTCATCGCTATCCAGCAGGTTCAGCACATCGGCGCGCAGGGTCCAGTCACCCAGGCGTCGCCCCACCCCGAGATTGACCGAGAAGGTGGCATCGGACGTGGCACTCGCATCCTCCACCAGTGGCCGCTCGCCAAAGTAGCGCAGGCGCAGGCTGCCGAACCAGTCCTCACCATCGTCCAGGCTGATGCCCGCCTGTGCAACATGCTCGACCGCGCCGGGAATGGCCCGCTCTCCGGGTGGCGCGTCTGCGAAACGCGCATCGGTCCAGGCGTATTCAAGATCCAGCGTCCAGGCCTCCGAGAGCGCGTAGTAGGCAGTGAGTTCCACCCCGTTGCGCTCGGAGCGGCCGCTGGCCTCGGTGTTGCCCGCGTCCCCCACGAACAGCAATTCACTGTCCAGCTCCAGGTACCAGACGGCCAGCGAGGTATTCAGGCGCTCGCGCCAGAAACCCCGCACTCCGGCCTCGTAGCCCAGAGAGCGCACCAGCGGGTCAACCGCAGCAATGGCTGAGCCATCGGCGGGATCGATACGCGCGGTGGTACCGCGGGCATCATTGGAGTGAAAGCCCTGCCCGGCGGACACATAGGTCTCCCACGCGTCGTTCACGCTGAACACCAGGCTGCCCTTGAGCGACCAGAGGTCATCGTTGGCGCGGCCGCCATTCGCCGACAGGTCGACGCCGTTGACGTTGCGCTCAATGGCACTGCTGACATCGAAGTCGAAGTGATCGTACCGCAGCCCGACGACAGAGCGCAGGCGCTGGGTCCACTGCAGCTTTTGCTCCCAGAACAGGCCAAGGCTGGACTCCTCCACGGCATCGCTGCGCACTGGCCCGATGCGCTGTCGCGCAACGCTGCGATAGAGGCCCACCTCATCGATGTCATCCACGCGCAGTTCGACGCCGAACGTTTGTGTCATGGGCAACCCGGCAAGGGTGGCGGCATGGTTGTAGCGCAGGCGACCGCCGTAGAGCAGACGCTCGTCGACCTGTTCAAACTGGTCGCCGCGCTCCGGGTCATCGAGGAAATAGGTAAAGTTTGACCACAGGTTCAGGTCGTAACGCACCAGCCACGCCTCGGCCTGCCAGGCAGCACTGCGCCAGCCGGCGCTCAGGCTGTAGCGGCTGGATTCTCCGCCGACGGTGTCGTCGATGACGCCGAGGTCATCAATGATGCCCTGGGTGACAGCTCTGGCCGGAATCTGGTCGGCACTGTTCCAGCTGTTGTCATAGGCCATCGCCGCCAGGCTGAGGCTGCCGCCGGCCAGCTCGCGCGTATGCTTAATCAGTAGATTCACACGCGACAGGTCCTCGTCGATGCCTCGCCAGGGGCCGTCGTAGCGATTGCCCTCCAGGGCATACAGCCAGTCGCCACCGGCGGCGCGCTGGCTGTCCACCAGTACCAGCCGCTGGTAGCCGTCCTCACCCCAGGTGATTTCCGCGAGTCCCTCGTCCACCCGGTCCACGGTGCGCATGTCTGCACTGCCGGCGCCACTGAAGTCGCCGACGTCCGCGTAATAGGGGCCTTTCTTGTAGGCAATCGTGGCGAGCGCCTCGGGAATCACCGGATTCAGGTCCGTATAACCCTGGCCGTGACCGTGGGAACGCAGGTTCAGCGGCATGCCGTCGATGAAGGTGGCAAAGTCAGTGCCGTGGTCAAGGTTGAAACCCCGCAGGAAATACTGGTTCGCCTTGCCTGTGCCGCTGTGCTGCGTGACCACCATGCCGGGCACCAGCTCCAGCACCTCGCCCGTGCGCAGCAGCGGCCGCAGGGCAATCTCCTGGCGGCCGATAATGCCCTCCGACGCCGTTATCGCATCGCCCACCAGGCTGACGCGCCGCCCCTCCACGGTCACGGTCTCCAGTGTCTGCCCCACTGCAGCCGGACTGAGGCCCAGCAGAAGCGCCGGCAGCACCCCCGCCGAGCGCACAGCACCTCTGGCCCGCCCCCGCCACCCTGTGGATTCCGTCATGCTCCCGATCACGCTTCACTCCTTCCTGATTCAGTGGCATTGTGTAACACAGCCCTCCAACACCGATAACAGGTCGGTTTTCATGACCGAACAGAAACGCAGCCTGCTGCATCACCTTGGCATTCGCCCGCGTCGCGCACCCCACCTCGGGGAGCGTGAACTGGCCGTGATGAGCCTGCTGTGGCACGGAAAAAGCCTGTCGGCGGCGCAGCTACTGGATGCCATGGCCGCCGCGGACATTGGGCTGAGCACCGTGCAAAGCACCCTGGAGCGGCTGCACCGCAAGGGTTTGGTGAGCCGCAGGAAAGAGGCGCGCGCCTTCGTTTACCGCCACACCATCGACCGCGAGGAACTGATCCGTATTCTGCTGCGCGACATCACGCAGGATATTGCCGGTGGCGACCTGCTACCCGTGATAGCCGGCTTTGCCCGCTATGTTGCCGACGACGACGCCGCGACCGCATCGGCGATTGCGGCACTGCGTGGCGGCGACGGAAACGCTGCAGATGATGACTGAACTGCTGCCTCCAGTGGCGGACGCGGTGCTGATCTGGTGCGGCGTGTTCACGCTTTCATCGATCACGCACGCCCTGCTCTATCCCCCGCTGCAGCGGCGTAGTGCAGCAGTCTCCGCCGCTAGCGCGGCGGACCTGCGCCTGCTGTGGGGGCTACTGCCAGCGCTTGCGGCAGGCGCGGTGACCTGGCTGGTCCTTAACCCCGCACTTTCTGCGCCACTGATACCCGTACACTGTCACGGCCTGAACTGCGCGCCGCATCCACCACTGCCGGAGGCACACCCTGCCCTGCGCGTCGGCGTGGCGGCGGTGACCGGCGGTCTTGCCCTGGCCCTGTGTGGCGCCGTAGCGCTGCTGGCGTGGCGTGTGCAGCGGCGCTTGAGAACTTTGTTTTCCCTGTCACGGGCCGCCGCCACGCAACGCTTCCAGGTGATCGACGGGGCGGCCCCCGCAGCCTGGTGCGTCGGCTGGTGGCGACCGCAGGTGTACGTCTCCCGCAGCATGCTGGACGACCTTTCCGCCCGGGAGCTGCGGGTTGTGCTGGCACATGAATACGCACACCAACGGCGCAGGGATAACCTGCGCCGCGCTGCCCTGGCCATCGCCACTGTCCTCTGGCCCGGGAGTCTCCGACAGCAGTTGCTGCACGACTATCACACGGCCACCGAGATGGCCTGCGACAGGGCCGCGCTGCAGGTCAGCGGCGATGCCACCCTGGTCGCGAGGGTCATTGCCCGGCTCGAAGGAAAACCCGCCGCGACTGGCAATCACGGACGCGCAGAAAACACCGCTGACGCTGCGCGGGACCGCATACGGGCGCTGAATGCGGCTCCCCACCGCCCGACCTACCTCGCCGGACTACTGGCCGCCATCGCCAGCCTGTGGCTGCTCCAGGTGTGCGTGGGGACGGCACTGGCCCACATCGGCCTCGAGTTGGCGCATTGACACGCTGCCCCCGCAACCCTCCGACAGCAAACCCCTAAGGCTAAGCTAAGGTTTTCTTCGTATAGTAGTGCTACTGACTATGGAGACACACTGCCATGAACATCCGACAACACTGCACCGCACTGTTCGGCGCTCTTGCTCTCGCCGTCACCGCACTGCCGAGCCTTGGCTCGGTGGAGGCGGAAGTGGCGGCTCTGCGCACACAGTGGGAGCACGTCAACTTCGAGCTGGCCGCACAGGAGCAGGAAGCCGCCTATGGCGAGCTGCTGGAGCGCTGCGACACGCTGCTGGCGGCACAGCCGGATGACCCGCAGGCACTCACCTGGTGTGGCATCGTGCGCTCATCGTTTGCTGGTGTAATCGGTGGTCTGGACGCACTGGGCTACGCCAAGGCCGCGCGGGATGATTTTGAGCGCGCTGTGGCAATCGAGCCAACGGTGAGTGAAGGCGCCGCACTGGTCAGCCTGGGAACCCTGTACGCCCGCGTGCCCGGCTGGCCGGTGGGTTTTGGCAACAGCAAAAAAGCCCTGCAATACCTGGAAGCGGGCCTTGAGGCCAACCCCGAGGGCATCGACAGCAATTTCTTTCTCGCCGAGTTTCTCGTCAGCGAGGGCGAAACCGAGCGCGCGAAGGCGCACCTGCAGCGGGTGTTGAACGCAGCGCCACGGCCCGGCAGGGACGCGGCCGATGCCACTCGCAAGGCCGAGGCGGAGGCCCTGCTCAGCAAGCTGTCAGCGGACTGAACAGAGACCGCGGTTCAACCCTCGCCGCTGATGTCGCTCAGGATCAGGTCGAGCTGATCCATCAACGCCGCTATATCGCCGGCGTTGAGCAGTGCGTACTTGAGCGACTCCTCCAGCGGCAGCAGCTGGGCGAGGGTATAGCCGACCTGCCAGGCGTCTTCGAAGTCGATCTCCAGGCCCATCCGGCGCACATGTGGATGCTGCTTCAGGTTCTCCAGGATTTCACTCAGGGACAGCCAGGCCTGATCGAGTGCCGCCGGCTCCGGCATGGGCTCAAACACGACATTACCCAGCACCAGGCCATTGGCGGCCACCCGCGTGCCGCTGAGGTGAAAGCGCTCCCGCCCCTCAATCGTCACCCCGAGCAAGCCGTTGGGCAGCTGATCGAAGTCAACGATACGGGCCAGCGTACCGAGGTCGCCCAACTGCTGGCGGGACCCCTTGGGCGCCACCTCCTCGCCCCGGCGCAGCCAGACCACACCAAAGCCGGTGCCGCTCTTCATACAGTCTCGAATCAGGTCCAGATAGCGCTGCTCGAAAATCTGCAGGGGCATTTTGCCGTAGGGCAACAACACCGCGGAGAGCGGAAAGAGGGGCAGTTCAGTTGCGGACATCAGGAACTCCTGTTCAGTCAGGGCGGCTGAGGACTTCCAGCTGCTCCAGGTTGGCCAGCGCGGCCGCACGGCTGTCACCACACACCGCGATGTCGGCCTGAAAGGCGCTGCATACGGCAGGCCGCCTCGGGTCCCCGAACAACGCGCAGAGACGCTCCGGCGTGAGATGGACGCAGGCCACCCCCGCGGGCTTACCCCGGGGCATGCCCAAAAACGGGGTGACGATGGAGGGCGCCACACAGCAGGCGCCGCAGCCGGCTCGACACTGCATCAGCCGCCCCCCGGCACCGGCGCTGTGTCGGCCTCGGGCCCCAGCGGGCGCATCAGCAGAATCAGTTTCGGCAGCAGCAGCAGTGCGCCAATCACCGCGACGGTCATGGCCAGCACCGTCAGCAGCCCGAAATAGATGCTCGGGTTGAAATTGGACAGCGTCAGCATCGAGAAGCCGATCACCACGGTGACCGTGGTGTAGTACATGGCACGGCCGATGCTGCGGTGGCACCGGTACATGGCTGCTACATAGTTGCGGTCTAACGGGAACTCACGCTGGAACCGGTGTACATAGTGGATGCAGTCGTCAACGCCGATGCCCACCACGATGGCGGCGATGGTAATGGTCATGATATCCAGCGGAATGCCGGCAAGCCCCATCACACCGAGCACCATGCCGGCCGCCACGATATTGGGCGCCAGGGCGATAAAGGCGAGGGACAGGGAGCGGAACAGCAGCAGGAACATCAGCATGATCGCAATAAAGACCGCACCGAGGGTGAGAATCTGTGACTGGAACAGGCTCTGCAACACGTTGTTGTAGAGCACCAGCATACCGGTGAAACGGATGCGCTCCGGCGCCATGCCGGTCACCTCCACCAGTTCGCTGTGCAGGCGCGACAGGAAGGCATCCCGACGCAGTTCCTCACTGGTCTCCTTCACCCGCACCGTAATCCGCGCCTGCTCCTTCGCTTCGGAAAAGTAGGGGTCGACCATCAGTTCGGCCACATCCGCCGGCAGGCTTTTCTGCACCAGCGCCAGCTCCACGCTACCGATATCCTCTCCCAGCAGGTCCTTGACCACCGCGAAGGTCGTGGAGAGGGAAAGCACCTTGCCGGTCTCCTCCTGACGGGCGACATGCTGGTGCGCGGCATCCAGCAGGCGCATGCCTTCCAGGCTGAACCAGTAGCTGGGGGTGAAGCTTTCGCCGCCACCACTGAACTCATCGAAGCCGCCGCCAAACTCATCGCCCCACTCGTCGACGCCCGGGTCGCCGGCCGCCTCGAAATCTGCCATCTCGTCATCGAGGAACGGATCGTCCTCCGCCGGCGGCTCGGGAGCCGGCTGCATATCCTCCAGGCCGGGCAGCGGGGCGCCGGCTTCCGGACCGGAAAAAATGATATCCAGCGGAATGGTGCCACCGAGCCGGGAGTCCAGCAGCTCCATGCCCTGGTAGATCTCGGTGGTCTCCTTGAAATAATCGATGAAGCGGTTCTCCACCTGCAGGCGGGAGATGCCGAGGGCAGTCAGGCCGATTACCACGGCGGTGGCCACCAGGATGGTCTTGCCAAAGTGCTCCGTGGCCCGGGCAAAGTGCAGGGTCAGGGGTTCGCCCTCCTGACGAAAGCGGAACGGACGTCCCCTGGGCCACACTTCGATCAGGCAGGGCACCATAACGAAAGCCAGGAACAGGGCCACCAGGATGCCCACCGTCATCATCCAGCCGAAGTCGATCACCGGCTGGATGCCGGACACCACCAGCGACATGAACGCCACGATGGTGGTGATGCCCGTGTAAACGCAGGGCACCGCCATCAGGGCCACAGTCTGCAGCACGCGATCGTGCAGATCCCCCTCCGGGTCCTCCGCGTGCAACTCCCGGTAGCGCACCACCAGGTGTATCGCAATCGCCAGGCTGATGATGAGCAACACGGCGACGAAGTTTGACGAGATAACCGTCATGCGCCAGTCCAGCCAGCCCAGCAGACCCAGCATCACGGTCACTGATGCGATACAGGTGGCCAGCGGAATCACGGTCCAGCGGACGCGGCGGAAAATCAGAGCCAGCACAACCAGCATCACCCCGAGTATCGCGCTGCCGAACAGCACCAGGTCGCTGCGCACAAAACTGACCATGTCCGCGGTGATCATCGGCACCCCGCCGACGAAGATCCGGGCATGCTGCCGATACCCGTCGGCGATGCTGCGCACCGACTGCACCAACGCGCTCTGCTGCTCCAGTGCTTGCGCCGTATGCGCCTTGAAGTCGACCTCAACGGCGTGCAGGGCCTCCTGCTCGGCAGCGCTCAGGGTGCCTGCCTCCGCCTTGGCGCGCAGGGCATCACGCTGCTGCAGCAGGTCGAAGTACCGCGTGTCGCGCTGCAGGTTGACCTGCACCGCAGTCAGGTCCCCGGCGCGACTGGCCAGCAACTCGGCGTAAATGGGGCTGGTGGTGAACTCCTCCAGCGCCATCGCGCGATCCACAGCCGGGTCGTTGAGACTGGGCAGGGGGTCACCCGAGGTGATGTCCGAGAGGCTGACCGGCGGACTCTCCAGCAGGGGCACATCCCACACCGTCACCACCGAGGACACGCGCGGCAGTGCCCGCAACTCGTCCGCCATCCGCCGCAGCGGGTCCAGCGAAGCGTCGCTGAGCAGCGGTGCCTCCGGTTGCCAGGTCAGCAGCAGGAAGTCTTCCGCCCCGTACTCGGCGGAGACCTCGCGAAAGAAATCCAGTGCCGGATCGCCCTGCAACATCAAAGAATCGGCGGAGGCATCGAGCTTGATTTTGCCCAGCTGGGAAGCGCTGAGCGCCAGCAGCAGTGCCACCAGGCCCAGGGAGAGCCAGGGTCTGCGCAGAACCAGCGCGTCGTAGGCGTGAAGCAGAGGGTGTGAGCGCATCAGGAGGTTGCCGCCTTTAATTCGTCGAGGAGAAGCTGGTGGATGCCACCGAAGCCGCCGTTACTCATTATCACCACCCGGTCACCCGGTCGCGTGTCCCGGGCGACCCGCCTGGCCAGTTCGCCCACATCACTGGACACCGCAGCGGGCACGGGACTTTCGGCAGCAAGGGCGTCAAGCGACCAGTCCATGCCCGGGGGCTGAAACCAGTACACGGCATCGGCATCGCGGGTGCATGCGACCAGGGCGTCCCTGTGTTGACCGATACGCATGGTATTCGAGCGCGGTTCAACCACAGCAATCACGCGCCCGGTGGCGCTGGCCCGCACCCCCTGCAGCGTGGTCGCAATCGCCGTGGGGTGGTGGGCAAAATCGTCGTAGACCATCACGCCACCCACTTCGCCGAGCAGTTCCAGCCGGCGTTTAACGCCACGAAATGCGGCTACTGCCCGCGCACCCTGCTGCAGCGGCACACCGACATGACGCGCCGCCGCCAGCGCCGCCAGCGCGTTCTCCACATTGTGTCGCCCAAGGAATCCCCAGGCAATCTCCTCTGTCGCCCCGGACGGGTCGCGCACCGAGAAACGCGATCCATCGGCCGCCAGCAGCGTCGCTGCCCAGTCCGGCGACTCGGCCAGGGCAAACGCCTGGGTCGGCGTCCAACACCCCATTGCCAGCGTTTCATCGACTGCGCCCACGCCCTGGGGGTGAATCACCAGGCCCTCACCCGGCACACAGCGCAACAGGTGATGGAACTGGCGCTGGATAGCCGCGAGGTCGGGAAAGATATCGGCGTGATCGTACTCGAGATTGTTGATGGTCAGCGTGCGGGGCCGGTAGTGAACGAACTTGGAGCGTTTGTCGAAGAACGCGGTGTCGTATTCATCCGCCTCCACCACAAAGAAATTGCCGGCGGTGCCGCGCGCCGACTGGCCGAAGTTCGCCGGTACGCCGCCGATGAGAAAGCCCGGGGCCAGGCCGGCGTCTTCGAGAATCCAGGCCAGCAGGCTGCTGGTGGTGGTTTTGCCGTGGGTGCCGGATACCGCCAGCACCCATTTCCCCTGCAGCACGTGCTCTGCCAGCCACTGCGGCCCCGAGGTGTAGCTCAGCCCTGCGTTCAGCAGGTACTCGACCGCCGGATTGCCGCGACGCATCGCATTCCCGACGACAACGGTGTCGGGGGCCGGCTGCAGGTGCTCGGGGGCGTAGCCCTCCATGAGTTCAATGCCCGCGGCCTGCAACTGTGTGCTCATCGGCGGATACACGTTGGCATCGGAACCGGTGACCCGATAGCCGAGCTCCCGCGCCAACAAGGCGATACCCCCCATGAACGTGCCGCAAATACCCAGAATATGAATGTGCCCGCTCAAGCGCTGCTCCCTTTGGTAAAGCGGCGCAGTTTAGCACGCAGCCGGCAGCCGCAGCAGTCATCGTCAGGAACTGTCACAGGCACGGTCTACAAGCGCGCCAGTTTCCCGTATCATCGCGACCTGACGAAAAAATGATACTTCCCGCGCCACAGGGCCGGGCTCACTACGGACACACTATGCCTGTCAAAAATGCCTTCTACGCCCAGTCTGGCGGTGTTACCGCCGTTATCAATGCCTCTGCCTGCGGCGTTATCGAAACCGCGCGGGCAAACCGCAAACAGATTGGCAAGGTGTACGCTGGCCGCAATGGCATTATCGGCGCACTGCGCGAGGACCTGATTGACACCAGCAAGGAGACGCCGACAGCCATTCGCGGCCTGCTGAGCACGCCAGCCGGCGCCTTCGGCTCCTGTCGACACAAACTCAAGAGCCTGGAAGAAAACCGCGCCGAGTACGAGCGCCTGATCGAGGTGTTCCGAGCGCACAACATCGGCTACTTCTTCTATAACGGCGGCGGTGACTCCGCGGATACCTGCCTCAAGGTGTCACAGCTCAGCCAGTCCATGGGCTATCCGCTGCAGGCGATTCACATTCCCAAGACCATCGACAACGACCTGCCCCTGACCGATACCTGCCCCGGGTTTGGCTCGGTAGCCAAGTACGTCGCCATCTCCACGCGGGAAGCGGCGCTGGACGTGGCGTCCATGTGTGCAACCTCGACCAAGGTGTTCATTCTGGAGGTTATGGGCCGCCACGCGGGCTGGATCGCCGCCGCCGCGGGCCTGGCCGCGGAGCAGGAGGGCGATGCCCCGCATATCATCCTGTTCCCGGAGGTGGCGTTCGACCGTGCAAAGTTCCTCGCGCGGGTGCAGCGCACGGTCAAGCGCTGGGGTCACTGCGTTATCGTCGCCTCGGAAGGCACGCAGGATCGTGAGGGCCGCTTCCTTGCCGAGTCGGGGCTCACCGATGCCTTCGGTCACAGCCAGCTGGGCGGACTGGCGCCCTCCCTCGCTGACATGATCAAGCAGGAGCTGGGCTACAAATACCACTGGGCGGTCGCCGACTACCTGCAGCGCTCCGCCCGCCACATCGCCTCACAAACCGATCTCGACCAGGCGTACGCCGTCGGCCGGGCCGCTGTTGAACTGGCCCTGCAGGGCCGCAACGCCGTCATGCCCGCCATCGTGCGTGGCAAGGGAAAGAAGTACAGCTGGCACATCGGCGAAGCACCCTTGGAGGCGGTCGCCAATCGGGAAAAGAAAATGCCCCGAAGCTACATCAGTCGCGACGGCTTCGGCATTACCGACGAGGCGCGGGCCTACCTCGCGCCCCTGATCGCCGGCGAGGCCTACCCGGACTACCGCAACGGCTTGCCGCGTTATGTGCGGCTGCGCCTGACGCCGGTGCCACGCAAGCTGAAGTCGGCGTTCAAGGTTTAGACACAGCCTGCTATACTCCGCAGCCCAATTAGCAACCACTCACTACAGGAAAGCCCATGAGCCTGCACCTCGTGCCCGCCGGGAAGAACATTCCCGATGAAATCAACGTCATCATCGAAGTCCCCGCACATTCAGACCCGGTCAAATACGAGGTTGACCACGACAGTGGCGCCATCATGGTGGACCGCTTCATGACCGCTGCGATGTTCTACCCCTGCAACTACGGCTACATCCCGAACACGCTGGCAGACGATGGCGACCCGCTGGACGTGCTGGTCCACACGCCGCACACCGTGATCAGCGGCTGCGTGATCCCCTGCCGCCCCGTGGGTATCCTGCACATGTCCGACGAAGCCGGCGGCGACGCCAAGCTGATTGCGGTGCCGACCGACAAGCTCAGCAAGGCTTACAAGGACATCAAGGAAGCGACGGATCTGCCCCCGCTGCTGATCCAGCAAATCCAGCATTTCTTCGAGCACTACAAGGATCTGGAACAGGGCAAATGGGTGAAGATCGAAGGCTGGGGCACCGCCGACGAGGCGCGCAAGGCGATCGTCGATGCCGTGCGCAACTTCGACGAGACTAGCCAGATCGACCGCTGATCCCATTGCGATCACCGGGGCCGGCCCTGTGCCGCGCCCCGGCCTGCCAGACGCTAACCCGGCACACCAGGTTCACTCACACCAGTTGTCCGCGACGGCAACATAGCGCGCCAACAGCGCCGGCAATGCAGCTTCAACCTCATCGCGCAGGGCCAGTGGCTCGGCGGCGCAATCCCAGCACTCACAGAGGGTCGCGGCGGTAACGCGCCCGGCCAGCTCACGTGACAGCGGCGCGAAACTCAGGTGCCAGCGTTCCGGCGCCACCCCCCCGCGGTCTCGCGCGTAGGGACGGTAGAAGCCCTCCGAGGCATGCGCGGCCATGCGTTCATCGAGCCAGCGATGCAGCGCATCAAAGGGACCACCGGGTGCCACTTCGGCCGGCGTCAGCTGCACGCTGTACCCGGCCGGCACGGCCTTCGCGTCGTACACATCGAGATCCGTACCCCAGTGATGACGCGAGGTGCCAGGCAGGGCGGAGAAGCGCAGGATGGCGTGCAGACGCGCCGCCGCCGACAGGTTGCGAATATCGAGCGGGGCGCCCGCCTCATCGTGGACCGGGCGCTCCCCCCGGGCCTTGCCATTCCAGATCAGGCTCTGGCGCGCGTAGGAGCGATAGCTGCTGGCAATGGCGAGTTCAAAACCCGCTGCGCGGGCCGCGACCCGCAGGCGCTGGAAAGCGGCCGCCGCGTCAGGCTGCAGCCGGTGTCCGCTGTCGACCTCGACCAGATGGCTGTCGTCGCGACCGGTCAGTTGGGCAATACTCAGCATGGCGGCGACCCCGGTGGGTCCAGCGAAAACGGCAGCGGGCGTGCCAGCGCCAGCCCCCGGGGGGATACATCCGCCTGCCAGGCCAACACCTCCACGCCGGCGGCCACGGCGTCCCGCAGCGCGTCGCGGTAGCCGGGATCAATAGTGCCCGCGCTGCTCACACGGACAACGCCGCTGTGCAACACGCAGAACAGCAGCACGCTGCGGGTGCGCGGGTCGAGTACCTCGCGCAGGGCATCGAGGTGCTTGCGGCCGCGTGCGCTGACAGCGTCGGGAAACAGGCCCTGCCCACCCTCGACACACAGGGTCACGGCTTTCACTTCGACGAAGACGCGCCCCGCGGGGCCGCTGAGCAACAGATCGGCGCGGCTGCCACCGGCGTAGGGCACTTCCGCCGCGATATCCGGGTAGCCCTCGAAGCCGGGCACAACCCCGGCCTCCAGTGCCGCCCTCACCACCCGGTTGGCCAGCGCCGAATGAATACAGGCCAACCCACGCGACGTCTCCACCAGTTCCCAGGTGTGCGGGTACTTGCGCTTGCCATTGGATGATTGCGACAGCCAGACCCGCGCACCCGGCTCCGCGCAACCGGTCATGGCGCCGGTGTTAGGGCAGTGTGCGGTGAGGACCTCGCCCGAGGGCAGCTCAACGTCGGCCAGAAAGCGCTTGTAGCGCCGCAGCAGGCGGCCCTGCAGCAACGGCGGAAACTGCACTAGCCGAGTACCCGGGACAGGCGGCCGACCGCCTCTTCAAGACGCTCCATGCTGGTGGCGTAGGAGAACCGGATATGCTCCCGCGCCCGGACGTGGCCAAAATCGACACCCGGCGTCAGCGCGATACCGTGTTCTTCCAGCAGGCGCCAGCAGAACGCTTCGCTGTCGTCGGTAAACCGCGCGGCATCGGCGTAAATATAGAAGGCGCCGTCAGGTCGGCAGGGCACGGTGAGCCCCAGGTTCTCCAGCGCCGGCAGCAGAAAGTCGCGGCGCTGCCGGAAGATATCCCGCCGCGCCTCGAGAATTTCCCGGGTAGCCGGCTGGAAACAGGCCAGCGCCGCGTGCTGGGCCATGGTGGACATGGAAATGAACAGGTTCTGGGCCAGCTTTTCCAGGCCGGGCACAGCGGCTTCGGGCGCCACCAGCCATCCCAGCCGCCACCCGGTCATGCCGAAGTACTTGGAAAAGCTGTTGACCACGAACGCGTCCGGATCCACCTCCAGCACCGAGCGCGTGGGGCCGTCGTAGCCCAGGCCGTGGTAGATCTCATCCACAATCAGATGGCCGTTGCGCGCGCGCACCGCGGCAGACAGGTCCGCCAGCTCTGCCAGCGAAAGCGAAGTGCCGGTGGGGTTGGCAGGCGAGGCGACCATCGCGCCCACGGTGTTCTCACGCCAGTGTGCTGCGGCGAGGGCCCCGGTGAGTTGAAACCGGGTTGTCGCATCCACCGGCACCAGCTGTCCGCGCCCTTCGACCAGACGCATGAAATGCCGGTTGCAGGGATAGCCGGGGTCGGTCAACAGCATGCCGTCACCGGGGTTGAGCAGCAGCGCACTCAGCAGCAACAGTGCGCCCGAGGCGCCCGGCGTCACCATGATGCGCCGGGGGTCGATATCGAGGCCGTAGTCACGGGCATAGTGTGCGGACAGCGCCTCCCGCAGCGCGGGTAAACCGCCCGACGGCGAGTAATGGGTGTGCCCATCGGCAAGTGCCTGGCGACCGGCCTCGACGATAGGTGCGGCGGTCACAAAATCCGGTGCCCCCGCCGCCAGATGCACGACGTCGCGCCCGGCGGCGGCAAGTTCGGAGGCGCGGGTGAGTACCTCCACGACACGGAATGGCTCGATATCGGCTATGCGATCGGCGAAACGAAATTCCCTGGAAAGTGTTGTCATTGGCTCCCCACGCTGGGCAAAGACCCCATTCTAGCAACGCCGGGCGCGCGGTGTTAGCGCCGGGAATGTCGCACCTGCAGACGCGCCCCGCAGCTGCGAATTTTGTGGCGAAGCGAGGTGATATCTGGTAGTTTCTCGGCGCTTAATCGCCGGCGCCCCGCGTCGACGTGCCCACTCCGGTGGGTTTTCGAACCACCCGATCCATATGGGGACCCAGCCATGCCCAAAGCAGCAAAGAAAGCGCCGGCAAAAACCGCCAGCGCGAGTACCTCAGCGAGCACGGAGTTCAAGAACTTCGAGCCCTACAAGCCGAAGCGCGGCGAAGAGTACATGAGCGACAAGCAGCTGGAGCATTTTCGCAGCATCCTGCTCAACTGGAAGTCGGAGTTGATGCAGGAAGTGGATCGTACCGTCAGCCACATGAAAGACGAGGCCGCCAACTTCCCGGACCCCGCTGACCGCGCCACGCAGGAAGAGGAATTCAGCCTGGAACTGCGCACCCGGGACCGCGAGCGCAAGCTGATCAAGAAAATCGACAGCACGATCGAGCGCATCAACCAGGATGACTACGGCTTCTGCGATGCCTGCGGTGTGGAAATCGGCATCAAGCGGCTGGAGGCCCGGCCCACGGCAACCTTGTGCATTGACTGCAAGACCCTTGATGAAATCAAGGAAAGGCAGGAAAAGGGTTAACAGCCCGAACGCAGGCACCGCGCGGCTCGCAGCAGGCGGGCCGCCAGCGGCCGTCCTGCGCTGACGACGCTTCATCCAGTTCATGTCCACCGCCGGCCACAGCGCCTACCGCGGCCGCTTCGCCCCCTCCCCTACCGGCCCCCTGCACCTGGGATCGCTGCTCGCCGCCCTCGCCAGCTGGCTGGAGGCGCGTCACGCCGGGGGCCGCTGGTTGCTACGCATTGAAGATATTGACCCGCCACGCGAACAGGCGGGGGCGGCCGATGCGATACTGCACTGCCTGCAGCGCCACGGACTGCACTGGGACGACAGCGTGCTCTGGCAGAGCCAGCGCAGTGCCGCCTACGACAGCGCGCTCGCCGCGCTGCAGGCGGACGGACACCTGTTCGCCTGCGCCTGCAGCCGCCGTGAACTCGGACCCATGGGTGACTGTAGGCGGGGCTGCCATCAGCGGGGCTGCCGTCAGCGGGGCGCGCCGGAAAGACCCGCCTCACCGTATGCCCTGCGCGTCGCGGTACCCGCCACATTCTCGGCTCACTGGCAGGACACCTGGCAAGGAATGCAGGACTGGCCACTGGGCGCGACGCTGCACGACTTTGTTGTGCGACGCAAGGACGGGCTCTATGCCTACCAGCTCGCCGTGGTCGTTGACGATGCGGCCCAGGGCATTACCGACGTGGTACGCGGCGCCGACCTGATCGATTCCACGCCCCGGCAGCGCTTGCTGCAACAGTTGCTGGGCTACGCATCCCCGCGCTACGCGCACATCCCGGTGCTCACGGACCGCAGCGGACAGAAGCTGAGCAAGCAGAACCTGGCCCCGGCACTCGAGGCCACGGCACCGCCTCACAACCTGCGTGCCGCCCTCGCCGCCCTCGGCCAGGCAACGCCGCCGGCACATGCCTCCAGTGTCGGGGCGCTGCTCGCGTTTGCCCTGGCACACTGGGAACCTGCGGCGGTGCCCGCACAGCCTGTGGTGTCGGCAGCTGCCACGCACTGACACGCGCTTTACCGTGCGATGCAGCTTGCGTAGTATCCATGACCACGGCGACGACGGGGCCTTTACATGTACATCAACCGCGCCCTGCTCCTGCTCATGGGGCTGGCCTTCATCTTCATGCCTGCCATAGAGCAGTGGCTGTGGGCCGCGGATGCCGGCTGGTACCGGCCGTTCCTGCTCTGGCTGGCGGCGATTGTTGCCGCCTGGTCCAACCAGTTCCGACGCCACACCGATGAGCTTTAGCCTCCCGGAGATTTTGCTCGCCATTGTCGGCTACCTGTTGGTGCTGTTCCTTGTGGCGCACCTCGCGGACCGCGGCATCCTGCCGCGCCGCATCACCCACCACCCGGCCACCTATGTCCTGTCACTGGCGGTGATCGCCTGCGCCATCGCCAGCAATGCCATCTTCGAGCTCGCCTACCGCTTCGGTTACGGCTTCCTTCTTTACTACACGGGCGTGGTGCTGATGTTTCTCATGGCGACCCTCCTGCTGCTGCCGCTGCTGCGCCTGTGCCGGGTGTACCAGCTGGCCTCGCTGGCCGACGTGCTGACCTTCCGCTTCCGCAGTCACCGCGTGGGCGGCGCGGTAACGCTGGCGATGTGCCTGACCCTGATGCCCCTGCTCGCGCTGCAGATACAGGCCGTGGCCGACAGCATACACATCCTTGCCGGCGCACCGGACCGGCTGATGCCTGCGGCCCAGCGACAGGACACGCTGGCGCTGATGTTCTGCCTCATCATTATCATCTTCGCCATCCTGTTCGGCACCCGCAACCTCACCTCGCAGCGGCGCAATATCGGCCTGGTGACCGCGGTGGCCTTTGAGTCGCTGGTGAAGCTGGCCGCCATGCTGCTGATGATGGCCATTGCGGTGAAGGAGGTGTTTGGCGGATTCGCAGGACTGGAGGCCTGGCTCGCGGCCACGCCGGCAGCGCAGGCGGTGATCCAACAGCCCGTCGCCGGAGACGCGGCGCGGGTGCTGCTGCTGGTGTTCTTCGCCGGCGCCGTGTGCATGCCTCACCTGTTCCACATGGCCTTTGCCGAGAACAAGGAATCACAGGACCTGCGGGCCGCGAGCTGGGGCCTGCCCCTGTACCTGCTGTTGCTCGCACTGCCCGTGCTGCCGCTGGCCTGGGCCGGCATGCGGCTGCCGCATGACCTGCCAGCGGGCTACACCGGGCTCGCTATCGGCATCGGCCTGCAGTCGCCAGGGTTTGCCGCGCTGGCGTTCGTGGCGGGGCTGTCTGCCGCCAGTACCGCGATCATTGTCGCCACACTGGCACTCGCCAACATGTGCCTGAACCACCTGATTCTGCCCCGGCAACTGCTGCAGATTCGCACCGACCAGTCGCTGTACGACCAGCTGAAATGGTTGCGCCGCTCGCTGATTGCGCTGCTGATCCTCGCCGGCTACGGCTTCTTCGTCGCCGTCAATGGCAAGCACAGCCTGGCGCAGCTGGGCCTGGTGGCGTTCTCCGGCACGCTGCATTTCCTGCCCGGGATCGTCGCCACGCCCTACTGGGCCGGCGCCAATCGCAAGGGGCTGGTGTGCGGTCTCGCCGGCGGCCTGCTGCTGTGGTTCATCCTGCTGCTGCTGCCCGTGCTGGGGATCGACCAGCCCGCCTGGATGGCTGCCCTGGCCGAGCGCTGGTTTGCAGGCACCGACACCGCCTGGGCCGCAGCGAGCCTTGCCGCACTCGGCGTCAACGTGGCGCTGTTCGTGCTGGTATCACTGCTCAGCCAACCCTCGGATGAGGAGCGGGTGGCTGCGGAAATCTGCTCCATGGATGTGTTGAGCCGCTCACCGCGGCGCACGCTGACGCTGCGCAGTGCGCAGGAATTCACCGAGCAGCTTGCGCTGGCACTGGGTGAGGCAACGGCGCAGCTGGAGGTGTCACGAGCCCTGCGCGAGCTGCAGTTTGACCACAACGAATCCAGGCCCTACGCGCTGCGCCGCCTGCGCGGTCGCATCGAAGCCAACCTGTCGGGCCTGCTGGGGCCGGCCGTGGCCCATTCCATCGTCAGCCGCTGCATCCCCTTCGACAACAACCCCGGCGGCAGCAGCGAGGACCTGTTCCTCATCGAACGCCGGCTGGACCGGGCGGGGGGGCAGTTCACAGGCCTCGCCGCAGAGCTCGACAACCTGCGCCTGCACTACCGGAAAACACTGGACAACCTGCCTATCGGAGTCTGCTCGCTGGCACCGGACCGCGAGCTGCTGCTCTGGAACCGCAGCATGCAAAGCATCACCGGCATCGCTTCCAGCGCGGTGCTCGGCTCTCTGCTGGAGTCACTGCCACCCCCCTGGGGGCAGGTCATCGGGCAATTTCTCAGCGAGGGTGCCGACACGGTGTTGAAGCGCGAGGTGGTGCTGGAAGATGGCGCGACGCGCTGGGTCAGCCTGCACAAGGCCAGCGCGGGCGGTGCACACAACGGTGACCAACTGGTGTTGATCGAGGACATTTCCGACTACGAGCGACTGGAGCAGGAACTGCTGCACAGCGAGCGACTGGCCTCGATCGGGCGCCTGGCCGCCGGCGTCGCGCACGAGATCGGCAATCCGGTCACCGGCATTGCCTGCCTGGCACAGAATCTCGCCTACGAGGATGACCCCGCAGAGGTCCGCAGTGCGGCGCGGGACATTCTGCGGCAGACCGACCGCATCAGCCGTATCGTCGACTCCCTGGTCAATTTCTCCCACGTTGGTTCCGGCGCCGGCGATCTGCACCTGGAGCCCTGCAACCTCGCCGATTGCGTGGACGAGGCCATCCATCTGCTGCAACTGGACCACCAGGCCAGGCCCATGCGCTTCGAGAACCACTGTCACCGCGAAATTCTGGTGCACGCCGATGCCCAGCGCCTGCTGCAGGTCTTTGTGAATCTGTTGGGGAATGCCCGTGATGCAAGCCCGGCGGACGCCAGGGTCACCGTCAGCGCCCTTGCGCAGGCGGAGCGCGTGGCGATCACTGTCGAGGACGAGGGCAGCGGTATCCCGGCGTCTCTGCAGAGCCAGGTCTTCGAGCCCTTCTTCACCACCAAGGAGCCCGGCGAAGGCACCGGGTTGGGGCTGGCCCTGGTCTACAGCATCATGGAAGACATGCAGGGCTCTGTTCACATCCAGAGCCCGGTCGGGCCCGCCGAGCGGCCGGGCACACGATTCACCCTGCAACTGCCTCGCGGGCACTACGATACCCACGAGGGTGTAACACGCGGTGACAACCCAAGCGCCTGAACCGACTGGAAAAAAGTAGGCGGCAAGGGTATGTTGTGTAGCTTGCGTTCAGGAGGTAACAACGCATGCAACAGATTCTGGTGGTAGAGGACGAGTCGGTCATTCGCACGGCATTGCGGCGCCTGCTGGAACGCAATGGCTACGGCGTTGCCGAAGCGGCCTCGGTGCAGGAGGCGGAGTCCAAGCACACGCTGACCGACTTCGACCTGATCATTTCCGACCTGCGCCTGCCCGGCGCGCCGGGCACCGACCTGATCAAGAAAGCCGGCGACGTCCCTGTCCTGATCATGACCAGCTACGCGAGCCTGCGCTCGGCGGTCGACTCCATGCGCATGGGCGCGGTGGACTACATCGCCAAGCCCTTCGACCACGGCGACATGGTTGCCGCGGTAGAGCGCATCATTGCCGACCACCCCACACGGCGCGGTGACGCCGCGCCAGCCAGCGCGGACAGCAGTCACCCGGTAACGGGGATTATCGGCAACTGCCCCGCGATGGTGACCCTGTCCGAGCATATCCGCAAGGTGGCCCCCACGGATTCCACCGTGCTGGTGCAGGGGGAAACCGGAACCGGCAAGGAACTGGTGGCGCGCAGTGTGCACCAGCACAGCCAGCGCGCCGACAAAACCCTTATCTGCGTCAACTGTGCGGCGATTCCCGATACGCTGATTGAATCCGAGCTGTTCGGCTATGAAAAGGGCGCCTTCACCGGGGCCAACGCCAGCCGCATGGGCCTGATTGAAGCAGCCGACGGCGGCACCCTGTTTCTCGATGAAATTGGCGAGTTGCCCATGGAAGCCCAGGCGCGACTGCTGCGCTTTATCCAGGAGGGCGAAATCCGCCGCATTGGCTCGGTACACTCGCGCAAGGTCAACGTGCGGCTGATCTGCGCCACGCACCGCAACCTGCATGCCCTGTCCGCAGAGGGCTTGTTCCGACAGGATCTCTACTACCGCATCAATGTCCTGCGCCTGCAACTCCCCGCACTGCGCGAGCGCGGCAAGGACATACTGCAACTGGCGGAGCGGATGCTGGAAATCCAGTCCGAACGCCTCGGCAAGGGCCACATGACGCTCTCGCCGCGAGCGATACAGGCCATCACCACCTACCAGTGGCCGGGCAATGTGCGCGAACTGGAACACGCCATCGAGCGCGCTGTGGTGCTGTCAGAAGATGCGGAAATCGACAACGAAGCCCTGGGCATCGACCTGGAACTGGTCAACGTCAACCGCATTCGGGGTCAGGGCGGACAGGCGATACAGAACGCCTACCATGCCCCGCGCAATATCACCTCGGACCCCGCTGAAGACCTGTCGCTGGAGGACTATTTCCAGCGCTTTGTGCTCGAACACCAGGATTCGATGAGCGAGACCGAACTCGCCCAGAAGCTCGGCATCAGCCGCAAATGCCTATGGGAACGCCGCCAACGCTTTGAGATTCCACGCAAGAAGAGCGGCGCAGCGTCCACCCGGCGCCGGAAAACGGGCTCCTGAGCGTTACCCGCATCGCCCGCTGTAACATGCAGCGGAGTAGATGCGTAACAAACACAAATTTTTGTGTGCCGGGGAACTCCTTCGGATTTTATTAACACACTGTTTTTATTGAACTTTTATTTTTCTGGCACGCCATCTGCATTATTCCGCCCGGCTACAACAATAACAATAACACCCTTGCCCCAATAACAATAACAGAGACACTGTGGACCTGGATGGGGAAGGTTTCTTCCCCTTCGATTTCCAGGCTCAAAAGCCGCGATAAGAACAACGGCGCCCGCATAACAATAACGATTCGCTTGTGACCTGGATGGGGAAGACAACTGTCTTCCCCGTCGCTTGCATGCTCCCTCAAACCCTGAAGACCACAGCTTTTCGCCTGTGCTAAACTGGCCGCTGTTTTTCTATCGCAAAAGGCAACTCCCGCTTGAAGGTCATTCCCAGGGACCAACACTGCATATCCCGCAAGAACATCAGCGACGGCGCCCTGAAAGTCATGGCGAGGCTGCGCCAGGCAGACCACGAGGCCTACCTCGTGGGTGGCGCCGTACGCGACCTGCTGCTCGGCGGGCATCCGAAAGACTTCGATGTCGCCACCGATGCAACCCCCGAAGAAGTGCATGCACTGTTCCGCGGCTCGCGCATCATCGGCCGCCGGTTCCGCATCGTGCACGTGCGCATGGGCCGCGAAATCATTGAAGTCACCACGTTTCGCGGCCATCACGATGGCGAGCCACCAGCGCGCTCAGGCAAGGTCAAGGGTCCGTCTCACCGCTCCGAGCAGGGTCTGCTGCTGCGCGACAACGTGTTCGGCACGCTGGAAGAGGACGCCGTGCGCCGCGACCTGACGGTGAACGCGCTGTACTACGACGCCGCCAGCTTCGCCGTCTACGATCACGTGCATGGCATGCAGGACCTGGAGCGGCGCAGCGTGTGCATCATTGGCGACCCGGAGCAGCGCTTCCGCGAAGACCCGGTGCGGATGCTGCGGGTGGCGCGGTTCGCCGCCAAGCTGGAATTCGGCGTAGACAGCGAGACGGCTGCGGCCATCCCCCGCTGCGCCTCCCTGCTGCGTGAAATTCCCTCCGCACGACTGTTCGATGAGTTTCTCAAGCTGTTCCTGTCCGGCTACGCCGAGCGCACCTTTGATGCATTGCTGGAGCACGACCTGCTGGTGTATCTGTTCCCCGAAAGCGATGAGGCACTGCGACGCGACCCGACCGCCATGGCGCTGGTCAGGGCCGCGATGCGCAGCACCGATACGCGAATCAAGGCGGACAAGCCCGTCACACCAGCCTTCCTGCTGGCCGCCCTGCTGTGGCCGGTGACCAGCCAGCTTGCGGCACAGCTGCGCGAGCGCGGTGAGCCGCCCGTGCCGGCCATGCACAGCGCCGCGCAACAGGTGATCGCCGGCGCGGTAGCCACCATTGCCATTCCGCGGCGCTTCAGCCAGCCCATGCGGGAAATCTGGGAATTCCAGCTTCGCCTGCAGCGGGGCGACAGCCGCAAGGCACGTGAGCTGCTGCAGAACCGCCGTTTTCGCGCCGCATACGATTTCCTGCTGTTGCGTGAGGAGGCCGGAGAGGACACCGGTGGCGTGGGGGAATTCTGGACCGAATTCCAGGAGTGCCCCGAGAACCAGAACCTGCCGATGCTGGAAACGCCCAGCGACGCGGGGGACGACAGCGGCGGCCGTACGCGCCGGCGGCGCCCGCGCAAACGGCGCCCGCCCTCGCCCTGATGCCCGACGCCTGTATCGCGCTGGGCAGCAACCTCGGCAACCCTCCGCGGCAGCTGCAAACGGCGGTCGATGCCATTCGCAGGCTGCCGGGGACCCACATCACTGCGGGTTCCAGCGTGTACGCCAGTGCCGCAGTGGGCCCGGGGCAGCAGCCCGACTACCTGAACGCGGTACTCGCGGTGCGCACAGCGCTGGGCCCACTCCCCCTGCTCGATGCGCTGCAGGGCATTGAACAGGCACAGGGCCGCGAACGCAGCGTACGCTGGGGGCCACGTACCCTGGACCTGGATATCCTGCTGTACGATGCAGGGCAGATCCGCCTGCCGAGGCTACAGGTTCCCCACCCGGGCATGGCGGAACGTCACTTCGTCCTTTATCCTCTCCTCGATATTTACCCGGACGACCTTGTGGTGCCCGGGCTCGGCTCGCTGGCTACCCTGGTGGCCCAGTGCCCGGCCACCGGCCTGACGCGCAGCGCGGTCACGCTGGACTATCATTTGCAGGACACACGGGAGCCCTGATCTTGAGCACAGACACCCCCACCACTGGCGTCGACCTGAAGGGCCGCACGCCACCGGGCTACATTGCCGTCGAGGGGCCGATCGGCGTTGGCAAAACCACCCTGGCAAGCCGCCTGGCGGCAACCTTTGGCTATCCCATGCTGCTGGAGGAGGCACACCAGAACCCGTTCCTCGAACGTTTCTATGGCAACCAGCGCCACGCTGCGCTCGCCACCCAGCTCTTCTTCCTGTTTCAGCGCGCGCAGAAAATCAACGACCTGCGCCAGGGGGACATTTTTGCGGAATCCCGGGTGTCTGATTTCCTGATCGAGAAGGACCCGCTGTTCGCGCGGGTCAATCTCGACAGTGACGAGTTCCAGCTGTACCAGCGAGTCTACGAGCAACTGCGTATCGAACCGCCCAAACCAGACCTCGTTATCTACCTGCAGGCACCCACGGACATCCTTCTCGACCGCATTCACCAGCGCGGTATCGAGCACGAAAGAGCCATTGAACGCGACTACCTGGAGCGCCTGAACGAAGTGTACAGTGAGTTTTTTCTGTATTACGATGAAGCTCCTTTACTTATCGTCAACGCCAGCGAGATCGACCTCGCCCAGGGCGAGGATGATTACCGGCACCTGGTCGACTACCTGCTGGACATCCGCAGCGGCCGCCATTACTTCAATCCCACGTTCTTTGGATAGTGCAGCGCATGGGCAAGATCACCATCAGCACCCTCGACAAAATGAAGGCCGC
>TARA_R110002073_G_scaffold303004_3_pt1 | contig 57904 bp, 46 predicted proteins | sample TARA_R110002073 | Tara Oceans TARA_R110002073 (sample SAMEA4397174) | marine metagenome | biome: Polar Biome; feature: [DCM] deep chlorophyll maximum layer (ENVO:01000326); material: water (ENVO:00002006), including particulate matter (ENVO:01000060) such as... | depth 40 m
GTTCTGAAAACAAGGTGGCAGGGGTGAATGGCACGGGCGTAAGCCTCATCGATCAACATGTTGTTGGTGCAGCGCCCTGAACGCCCAACCCGTAGTGCTAGCAAATAGGCCGGTCGCCTGTTTAGCATTTCAGGTGCCAATTTTGATTTGAAATCACGGTGAAACCTCGCTGAAATGGTGTTAGTTGAATCCACTAATCCCAGGAGGCTCCACCGTGAATTCATATTCTAGCGACACTCCCGCAGACGTTCAAAGCAAATTAAAATCCGCTTCATCTCTATGCCTGGACTTCCTGCTGCCCAAGCCCGAGATCATTCAAATTTGTGAAGAGATCGGACACAAGTTTCGTGATCGCACGTATAACCCGATGATCGTTGTTTGGATGTTCATCAACCAGGTTCTCTCTGCCGACCACAGTTGCCAGCAGGCGGTCACACGATTCAATGCTTGGCGTGTTGCTCGCGGTCTTCTCAAGGTCAGCAGCGAAACGACGGCTTACTGCAAAGCCAGATGCCGACTCCCTGAGGCACTCTTTGAGCGATTGCTGTGTCAGACTGCCATACGCTGTGAAGAAGCCACCAATGAGGCGTGGTTGTTTCATGGCCGGATCGTTGAGATGGTCGATGGCTGGACACTCACCATGGCAGACACGGAAGAGAACCAAGAGGAGTATCCGCAGATGAAGTCGCAGAAGCCAGGTTGTGGATTCCCAATGGCACGAATGATCGGGCTCTTCTCACTGGCGACTGGCGCGATCAACCACTTTGCCATTGGCCCATACACGGGAAAGCAAACCGGGGAGACATCGCTGTTGCGATCGATTTTTGATCGGCTTTTGTGGGGCAGAATCTTGCTTGCGGATCGCTACTACGCAAGTTTCTGGCTACTTGCCGAAGGCGAGAGGCGTGGCATCGATTTGGTCGCCCGAGCGCATCATCTTCGCAAGATCGACTTTCGTCGCGGACTTAGATTGGGCTATCTCGATCAATTGGTTCTGTACCCGAAACCGCAACGTCCCAAATGGATGAGCGAGGACGAGTACGCTCAGTATCCCGATTCGATTTTCGTTCGACACTTGAAGTACAAGGTGACTCAAAAGGGTTTTCGCACACGTGAGATCACGCTGGCAACGACGCTGCTTGATGCGGATATCTACACAGCGGAAGAACTTGCAGACCTTTACTCTCGACGGTGGTTAGTTGAGTTACACATCCGCAGCTTGAAAACTCAAATGCAAATGGATCACTTGCGCTGCAAGAGCCCTCAAATGGTGCGTAAGGAGATCCACTGTCACATGATCGGCTACAACTTGGTTCGCTGTGCGATGTTAGCCTCCGCGTTGAAGTTCGGCCTGTGCCCAACCCGGCTCAGCTTCACTGGCGCGATGCAGGCCATTGAAGAGTTTGCTTCGTCGCTTCGCCTGGGCTCGATCCACCCCCAGCAGCAATGGGCGAACTTACTTGAAGTGATCTCCGAATTGACGGTTGGCAACAGACCGGGCAGACAAGAAAAAAGAGAAATTAAACGACGAGCGAAGAACTATAAGCTGATGCAATGCCCACGCAATCCGAACCGAAACCGTTACGCCACAGCAGCTTAGGCTTACGCCCGTGCCATTCGTGGCAGGGGTGGTTTAGTTCGCTGCCGAGCAGGCAGCTTAGAAATTCGTGATATAGTCGCATCCCTTCATCGTCTTGTTCGCTGCCGAGCAGGCAGCTTAGAAAAGACGACCATCAGTGACATCGCGATTGAGAACGTTCGCTGCCGAGCAGGCAGCTTAGAAATAGACGCCCACAAAACCTTCGCTGCCGTTTTCGTTCGCTGCCGAGCAGGCAGCTTAGAAACGGAGCGGGGAGGAGTATGGGCCGGCGGGTGAGTTCGCTGCCGAGCAGGCAGCTTAGAAAATGTCACGACAGTATTTGCTTTTGACTTCGAAGTTCGCTGCCGAGCAGGCAGCTTAGAAATGTCAGCGTATAGTGGTCAGACTATAACCCACGTTCGCTGCCGAGCAGGCAGCTTAGAAAGTGGTGTCACAGATTAAATGCGGGCCGGTTCGGTTCGCTGCCGAGCAGGCAGCTTAGAAATCGCTGATGTGGAATCGCAGAAGATTGTTGCCGTTCGCTGCCGAGCAGGCAGCTTAGAAATTCCGCTCGATCGAGCATCGAATCGGATGCACGTTCGCTGCCGAGCAGGCAGCTTAGAAATTTGTCGCCGCTCTCTTGATCGTCCATCAATTGTTCGCTGCCGAGCAGGCAGCTTAGAAAAGAAGGTATTTATCGTCAGATGTGTTTCGATACGTTCGCTGCCGAGCAGGCAGCTTAGAAAACTCTGCTAGAGATCGCCGACGCCGTGGTGTCGTTCGCTGCCGAGCAGGCAGCTTAGAAATAATGGTTAATTTGTTCTCGCGATCCCGATGAGTTCGCTGCCGAGCAGGCAGCTTAGAAAAACGTGATGACCTGATTGAAGCACCATTGTGGGTTCGCTGCCGAGCAGGCAGCTTAGAAATATCGCCGACGCTGCGAAGTGGCTCACTGACAGTTCGCTGCCGAGCAGGCAGCTTAGAAATGTGGATCTTGGATAAGCGGGATCCACACTAAGTTCGCTGCCGAGCAGGCAGCTTAGAAATCCCAGGCGGCTTTCCAGTCGGCGGGCTGCGTGTTCGCTGCCGAGCAGGCAGCTTAGAAATTGTCGATCGACCGCTGGCGATGAATGTCGCTGTTCGCTGCCGAGCAGGCAGCTTAGAAAATGACGAAGGCTTTCCGTCTTGATCAAGGTCTGTTCGCTGCCGAGCAGGCAGCTTAGAAATTTGCTGATTTGCGTAGTGTCGAAAACGGTTTGTTCGCTGCCGAGCAGGCAGCTTAGAAAGCATGTCGTGCGGGGTGATTCGCCGGCGGATTGTTCGCTGCCGAGCAGGCAGCTTAGAAAAACGTTGATCGTTGGCTCACTCATAATCTTGAGTTCGCTGCCGAGCAGGCAGCTTAGAAAAGTCCGCACCATCGCGTTCAGGCTTTTCTTGAGTTCGCTGCCGAGCAGGCAGCTTAGAAAACGTCGCAACGACACGGAACGAACTTCCGACCGTTCGCTGCCGAGCAGGCAGCTTAGAAAATTCGTCCATTTGTTTCATGCGAGCAATACAAGTTCGCTGCCGAGCAGGCAGCTTAGAAATTGATGCGTGCGTGTTGGCGGGTCAGTTCGCCGTTCGCTGCCGAGCAGGCAGCTTAGAAACCCGAGAGATGAGATGACTAGCCTACGCTGGAGCAACTCGCGGTGAAGGGAGTCAAACTGCGTCGCTGAAACGTGGGACACGATGTACTCAGCGACGATCTTGACTCCATCAATCATGGCACGGCCGAAATTGGCCCGCATCGACTTCGCGTAGTGGTTGTTGGTGACCGTGCCCAACGTCAAATGGAGGTCGCCGACTTCGGCCGGCCTGCAATTAGATGTTTCTGTAGTTGGACCAACTCGGCATCGTTCAGGTTGTGAATGAGCCAGTCTGCGATTGCGGGGATATCAGAATATCTCGAATTGTCGGCTTCGGTTTTGGCTTCGGGTATGCACTCGGAACCAAGTTTTTGCGGTGTTTTAGAAGCTTGTTCGAGTCCCTCTGCCGCTATCAACGGGCCTGACAGGCCGAGACGATTCAAGCCAAACCCTGGCAAACACGGGGTTTGGCTTTTTTTGTGCGCCGTTTTTCGTGGGCGTTTTGCCGTTCTGGCTTTGGGTTTGGCTTCGCCTCTTGGGCCGTTCTTGGGAGTGTTGCAAGGGCGGGAGGACGAGCGAGGCCCGTCAAGAGCATCACTCGGTGCCGAGTTCTGCTGACGTTCCGAGCTCCGTCTTGCCCAGCTCTGCCTCGTTCCATCGTTGCAGCAGTTGTTCGGCAATCTCTTGGTGGCCCTGTTCGGTCAAGTGAATTCGATCACTCCGGAATCGTTCTGGATCTTTGGGCTCGTCCTCGTCCTTTCCCCAGGCTGCAGCGACGTCGACCAAATAGGCGGATGAGTTTGCTTCCGTGATCTGCCGTACCACTTCGTTGTATTGACGATGTGTTTGCGGAATGCTGGCAACTTCCTCGGGGCTCATTCCATAGAACTGGCCAAAGAATTCGTATGACCAAGGTGGCACCTTTCCTTCTCGATAGGCCGAAGGCGCGGTGATGAAGATGACTGGAAGGTCTCGTTCGTTGGTGCTCGCGAGAATCTCTTGGAGGTTCTCTTGATAGTGGGCTAGCGGAACACGGACGGGGGCGTTGCGAATTGATTTCAGTGGTGCGAGCTTTGTTCGTAACGAGTACATGCACCAAAAGATCCGAGACTTGCCCAACCAAGTGCGTGCACGGTCGCTCAAAATTTGACGCTGCATCGTGTCCTGGTCGGTTTGCCCGTTGAGAGACTTCCAGTGGTCGTTCCATCCAAAGTAAACGAGGACGACGTCTGGTTCCCATGGCCACAATGTTTGCAACCGCCGTTTGCCTTGAAAGGATGTGTAGCCCGGGCAACTGGCGTTGGCGACTTCGATTTCACGTCCGGTCGATTCTCGCAAAAGATCAGCGAACCTGGCGGGATAGACCTTTTCGCCGAGAAAGCTGCATGAGTCTCCGATCACTCCGATTCGGTAGACGCCATCATCTTTTGACTTCTGCGATGGAGCAGGCAGACGCAGCCCGTCCGCTCCCGTGAACGGCGTATCGGCGATTGGCTTCCAAAACAGATTGGGATCCGCTTCGAACAGGGGAACGTCCTGATAGAACTCACCTTCCCGCTCAATACCATCGGCATCGAAGATTGGAATGCCTGTGTCGTATCCAAATCGAAGCACACCGATTGCGGGTGGCTCGCCGATTCTCGCGACACGCAGCACGAGTTCAATCGTTCCAAGCACCCCCACAACAAACACAAAGGAAAACAGGATCTTCTTCCGAACCGATAGCTGTGGTTTGGATGGCGAGGAAGCGGAACGAGGGCTTGGCGAGGGCATGGCTCACTTTGCGATGTTGCGGAGACGGTCTGGCAGGCTTTCCGTGCTGGGACGCCGTGCGATGATGCTACCCCGGCGTAAGCGAAACGTGAACGTAGGAACCTCGCTGATCAAAGGATGCTCGTCGCGGCGCCCCACGACTGTGCTGACTATTCTCTTCCATCGAAACAGCTGAAGCACGGCGAACACGTTCGTTTTAGCGTGCCGACGCCAGTTTTCCGAATGAGTCGGTATCATTGATTGGACGCGAATCCCTCCACGATCAAGAAACCACCAATGAAGTTTTCGCCGTTTGTCGCCATCGTTTTGATCCTGGTATCGCTGAACGAATGCCTGGGGCAAGCTCCATTGGTTCAGGAGGGAGATGCGAATGCACATTCAGAAAGCGACGCGACGAGTCGACGTCCCAATGTCATTGTGATTCTCGCTGACGATTTGTCGGTGGGGGATCTTGCCGGTGGCGATGGTTCTCCGACTAGAACGCCGAATCTGGATCGGCTTGCCAACGAGTCGATTCAGTTCTCGCAGGCTTACAGTGGATCATGCGTGTGTGTACCCGCGAGCGGCGTTGTTGACGGTACGTGACTCGTGGGACGAAGTTGAAAGACTCCACCGAGCCCAGTGTCTTGTTTGATTTGCGAAACGATCCGACGGAATCGCGAGATGTGTCGGAACAGTATCCCGACGTTGCAGAGAGGATGAGTCGCGAACTTGAGCAATGGTCGGCGAGTGTCGAGAAAGACGGGGGTCGTCCCTTGGAAACGCCACGAAGTGTGAGGTGAGCTCTCAGTTGGCCAATGCAACTCGTTCGCTAGCAGAGACGCTCGACTGGTGCGGAATCCGATTGGTTGTGTCGGTTTCTGGTGTTGCGGATTTGCATTACTGTTCATCCGTGAAGTGTCCTGCCTGAAGGAATACGTCCTCGACGAGGACAAACCGCGAATTGCGTGGATTCCCGTTGCGGCTGTCAGCACAAACTGAGCGATGACGAGTTACAATCGCTCCTTTGTTAGGGGATGGCGACCACACCTCGCGGGCTGTTTTGCCTGAGCGGAGCATGACTGTCGGGGTGGTCGACGAATGATTCGTAGTGATGGGGACAGGAATGGCGGGCAAACGAATGGAATTTCAAAAGCCGGACGTATCATCGGGGCAAAAACGACGGTTTCAACCGCGGATGAGTTTGCTCGCTTGGTTGATGGCGGGCGGGCTCCTGACGAGCCTTTGCTTCTCGCGAAATGCCCAAGCGGACTACGCGATTTATCAGATTCCAGGAACGGATGCGGGTTTGTTGTTGGAAGGCGAGACGAACTACAACCCCGGCGGGACGGTCACCTTTACCATCAAAGCGATGTTGCAATCGGTGGGGAAGTCGGATGTCTCGCTGTTGCAGCTGGACAATCGGCAAGCCATCTCGGTCCCGCTCGAAAAACTCAGCGAAGACGACGTTGAGTTTGCACGAACGTTTGGCATCCTGCATCAGTGACGATCAATCGCGAGAATCACGGATTGTCTTTGATTCCCAATCCGTGTTGCAGCACCAACTTTCGCGAATAGGCAAGGACTTCGACACCGATCTCGGTAACGATGATGCGACCTTTGGCGAGCCAAGAGCTTGCAAAGGACCAAACGGCGATCCATTCCGCCCAGAACAAAAAGTTGTAGCCATTGAGCCAATCCTTCCAGTCTTGTGGGACGAGCAACATGTAGCCGCCCATCGCGAAGGTGATCAACAGGATGGTCAATCCGCTGGCACGAAAGGCCAATGAGCGTTCGAACAAATGGGACTCGGCTTCCCGCCTGGAATCGCGTGGGAAGTGGTACAGCGAGTAGAACGCGAGTGTTGTGAAAAACACACCGCCGCTGAATGTGTGGACGTAGCCCACGAATGACTTTTGGATCAGCGGATCGCTGCCATAGTCCAATGGAAACAGAGCGATTCCAATTGCCGCGACCGCTCCGATGTTTGCCGTCCAATTTTCGATCCGGTCGTATCCGCGGTAGCAGAACAAGAAGATGCCAATCGCGCACAGCGTTCCTACAAACACATCCCGCAATGGAGTGTGATAGTAGCTGCTCATGTTCTCTTGAATTTCGATCCCTAGCAGCAAGCCGCCGGGGCCCAAAACGAGTGGCAGCACCAAACCGCTAAGCCCGATCGCTCGTCGAATATCCAGGTAGGACAGCACCAACCGATCCATCATCGTGGCGGACGAATCATTTGGGGGTGACGTCGAATCAGGAAGGCTCATCAGGGTCTCTTGCACCGTTGCGGCGGTCGACAGGTGGCGAAAGTCCGTGCCAATCTCTTTCCATCTTTGGTTTGTGTCCAGGGTCCCGTTGGATCCACACTCGGCGGAGGACAAATTGCGACGCCCAATCCGCTAGAGAATCTGCTTACAATGAGCGTCAGCGAAGCGATTTGCCCGAGTCGATCTCAGGCGATTGCTTGTCGAGTTGGCCGAGAGGCAAACTCAGTTGTCCCACCTCCTTCCCTCCCATCGATCGATTGGTCTTTGACGCTCTAGAACATCTCTCCAATGATGCGGGCTGTTGGTTCACCGTCTACCGTGGTGACGGCAGCATCGATGGAGATGAGCTCAGTCGAAGCTTCGAAGGCCATTTGCCAATCCCAGTTGTCACGCGGCTTGATCCTGCACGCTTTGGTGTGTGAGGCCAAGACAACGTCACGAATGTCGATTGACGCGTTCGATCCAGCCAAAGGATTTCGCCGTGACCATGCGTCCTCAGCATTCTGGTGTGCAGTCTTCCGCGTCCATGCAGTCGAGGCATCGGACACGTGATCGTCGGTTGTTCTTGAAAGCGGGGGCCGCATTGGGTGCGACCGTTGCCGCTCGTTCCGTGTTCGCAGAAACGGCCCCGAAAAAGTCGCCCAATGAAGTCATCCGCGTTGGGATCATGGGAGTCAATAATCGTGGGGCGGCGCTAGCGAAAGGATTCATCAAAGATCCCGGTTCCGACGTGGTCGCGATCTGCGATGTGGATTCGCGAGCGTCGGACAAAGTGGCGGATTCCGTTGCGGATGCCCAAGGGCATCGGCCCAAAACGTTTGCTGATGTTCGGAAGTTGTTGGAAGACGAGAACGTGGACGCTCTTGTCGTGGCAGCTCCCAACCACTGGCATGCACCCGCAACGATTTTGGGATGTGCCGCCGGAAAGCATGTGTATGTAGAAAAGCCATGCAGTCAGACCGCGGAGGAAGGTGTGTTGGCGGTCGAAGCGGCGCGGAAGCACAACCGAGTCGTGCAAATGGGATCGCAACGTCGCAGTTGGCCGGCAATCATTCGTGCGATCGAATTGGTGCATACGGGCGGCATCGGTGACGTTTCTTATTCACGCAGTTGGTACAACAACCGGCGTCCGTCGATTGGGCATGGCAAAACCGTATCAGTGCCGGATTGGCTGAACTGGGATCTGTGGCAAGGTCCCGCGCCGCGCCGCGAGTACGTGGACAATGTGGTTCATTACAACTGGCATTGGCGTTGGCATTGGGGCAACGGCGAATTGGGCAACAACGGCATCCATGTGCTGGATTTGGCTCGTTGGGGATTGCAGGTCACAACGCCCAGTCGCGTTCGTTCGGGTGGCGGCAAGTACCGGCACGACGACGATCAAGAAACGCCTGACACGATGATGGTGACGTACGATTTCCCCGAAGGAAAAACGGCGACCTGGGAAGGATTGAGTTGGTCTCCTTTGGGGCCACACGATGCGGCGGTGGGAGTCAGCTTCCACGGAAGCGAAGGTTCGATCATCGTCCGGGGAAATGGCTTCACTCGATTCGATGATCGCAACAAGGAAATTGAGACCGTCAATGATGAGGGCGGCGACACAACTCATTTGGCCGATTTCTTGGACGCTATTCGCACCGGTCGCCGACCCAACGCGGACATTCAGGAAGCACATCTGAGCACGTTGCTTTGCCATTTGGGCAACATGGCTTATCGCAGCTCAGCGGAACTGGAAATTGATTCCGCCACCGGCAAACCCATCGGGAATTCCGAAGCGCTTGCGTATTGGGGACGCGAATATCAACCGGGCTGGAAGCCGGTGGTTTGAGCCTTTGCAGTTGGTCCAGCTTGGTCTGTTCATCTTGTTCTTCGTCTTTGTTTTGAAAGTGGTCCCATGCGATTTGGTTTGATTGGTGTCGTGATGTTTTTATGCGCGAGCGTGCTGTCTTCGGTCGGCAGTGCTCGTGCGGACGAACCCGTTCGAATTGGCATCATCGGTCTGGACACTTCCCACACGCCGGCGTTTGCGAAAGAGTTCAATGCCGAGCATTCGGACGATGATCCGTTGGCGGGGTTTCAAGTCGTTGCGGCTTATCCGTTCGGAAGCAAAACGATCGAGTCCAGCAGCAGTCGGATTCCCGGATACACCGAGCAGTTGAAATCAATGGGAATCGAGATCGTCGATTCCATCAGCGAGTTGCTGTCCAAAGTGGACTGTGTCTTGTTGGAAACCAACGATGGGACGATCCATCACGAACAGGCACTGCAAGTTTTCGCGGCTGGGAAGACCGTGTTCATCGACAAGCCCGTCGGATCCAACTTGGCTGAAACGATCGCCATCTTCGACGCGGCGAAGCACTATGACGTGCCCGTTTTCTCGAGCTCATCGTTGCGGTACAGCAACGGTGCCCAGGCCATTCGATCTGGTTCAGTGGGGCGAGTTCTTGGCTGCAGTGCACATAGTCCCTGCAAGATTGAACCATCGCATGTGGATTTGTATTGGTATGGGATCCACGGCGTCGAAACGCTCTACACCTGCATGGGTGTTGGCTGCAAAACGGTTTCCCACACCTCGACCGAGGATTTTGAATTGGCCGTTGGTCGTTGGGACGACGGCCGGATTGGAACCTTCCGAGGCATCCGAGCGGGCAGTTCGGGCTACGGCGGAATGGTCTACGGAGAGAAAGCCATTTCTGAAATTGGGAAGTACGACGGCTACCGACCATTGCTCGTCGAGATCGCTCAGTTCTTTCGTACGGGGGAATCGCCGGTCGATTCGGCAGAAACAATCGAGTTGTACGCCTTCATGCAAGCGGCTTACGAAAGCAAGCAGCAAGGCGGAGTTCCTGTGGAAGTGGAAGCCGTCATGAAGGTTGCCCAGCAGCAAGCGAAAGAGCTGAACGCATCACTTGCTAAGTGAGGTTCTGTCCATCGCCTAGCAGCCAAATGAACCGTTGCCAGTCGCTTTGCTGGTGACGTCCAATCGAAGGGCGAAGCGACGGTAGTTGCTTCGTCGCAGCGGGAGCGCGGGGCCCCATCAGTCGAGGCACGCTGGTGAAGGAAAAAAATCTCTGGTTTTTCTGTGCAGCTGAACAGCCGGAGCTTTAACTGACCTATCGCTGCAGAAGGGTATGAGTCCGTCTTTCGGGGGTTTTTGGCCAATTCTGGAACGCCATCGTTCAATAGTGGTGTTCTCTTGAATATACAGTATGCGAAAAAATCGCATTCAAGATCGGCGTCGATTGGCACGCCAGATCAAAAGTATTTCAAGTGCTAAATATTCAAACCCAGGAAAGTTCTCATGTTAAGTAAAAACGTATCTCGGCGAGCGTTCACTTTGGTGGAGCTGCTCGTTGTGATTGCGATCATTGGCGTGCTGGTTGGCCTGTTGTTGCCCGCCGTGCAAGCTGCCCGCGAAGCTGCGCGACGAATGAGTTGCAGTAACAACTTCAAGCAGCTCGGACTGGCGATGCACAACTACCACAGTGCATACAACGGCGCCCCGATCCATGGTGTTGGAACGGATGTCGGTGACGGCTCACACAATTGGTGGACCAGCTACACGACCCACAACTACTGGCGATTGAACGCTTTGGTGGGGATGACTCCTTTCATGGAGCAGCAAGCCTTGTGGGAACAGATCTCAAATCCCAACTCCGAGCGAACCGATGGCAATACCGGAGCGGGCATTGGTGTTCCAAGCAATCCTTGGCCGCCGATGGGACCTGCCCCGGACAACATTCAATACAAGCCTTGGGCCACAGAACTCCCGATGTTGCGTTGTCCGAGCGATCCAGGTGAAGGTTTGCCAAGCCTTGGTCGTACGAACTATGCCATGTCGATGGGCGACTCGTTCTGGTGGACGATGAACGGAAAGTTGCGTCCGGCAAATCCAGGAGAGGCGAGCAACTACGCACAGAATTCTCGTGCCGCCAACCGTGGTTTCTTCGTCATGCACTCTCAAACAAAATTCCGCGACGTTCTGGATGGTTTGTCCAATACGATCGCGATGGCTGAAATCGCGACGGACTTGGGTGACGGCGACAATCGGACTCGCGGGAAAACGCATTCCGGCGGTCAAGGTGCTCAGGCGTCGATGCGAGACAATCCAAAGCTCTGCATCGAAGACGCCTCTCCGATGATCGATCCGACCCGCCCGCAGTTTTGGGTGAACAGTGGTCTAGAGGCTGAGATCAAGGGGCGTGGTTTCCGTTGGGCCGATTCCCAGAACGCTCAATCCAATGTGCACACCATTTTGCCACCAAACGCACCATTGTGTGTCGCGCACGATTCGAATGGCAATGCAATCATGACCACTTCGAGTCGTCACCAAGGCGGGGTGCATGTTCTGATGGGCGATGGAGCCGTGAAGTTCATTACCTCATCGATCGAAGCTGGTAACCAGAACAACCCAGTCGTGCATCTGGGTGGCAACGCGGTCAATCTGAATCAACCGGGTTCGAAGAGCCCGTACGGATTATGGGGCTCCTTGGGGTCTCGCGCATCTCGCGAAGTGATCGACGGCGAGTTCTAAGACTGCTTTTCACTGCTGAATCACCACGAACGCCACGTTGTCACTCAACGTGGCGTTTTTCATTGGCTGGATGCCAAACTCACATTCCGTCTCGAAAACTGGTAGACAACCGAGCGTTTTCCGCACCCGGTTCGTCCAATCCTGGGATTTAAGATGAAAGAACTCTAGAAAAATGAGATTTGTTGCGGCGAGCTGATTCTTCGTTTCGCCAAGGAACTAACGGTGTTTACGGCGGCGAAGCGTCCGTTGTCGGGCCGATTACGGACTGGATGCGTCATTTGAGCATGGCATAGGCTCAGGAAATGGAATGTCTATGGAGAAGTATTTTGTCAGATCTTTTCCGCACTTCTTTATCCAGGATATGAACAAATGGTCACAAAAGGACGCTTTCAGCGTGGTTTCACTTTGGTCGAGCTTTTGGTTGTCATTGCAATCATCGGCGTGTTGGTTGGGTTGCTCTTGCCGGCGGTTCAGGCGGCTCGCGAGGCTGCTCGCCGAATGAGCTGCAGCAACAATTTCAAGCAGCTCGGTCTTGCCATTCACAACTACCACAGTGCCTACAACGGGGCCCCAATGCAAGGCGTCGGGACGGACGTGGGCAACGGCAGCCACAATTGGTGGACCAGCTACAACAACCACAACTACTGGCGATTGAGTGCTTTGGTTGGGATGACTCCGTTTATGGAGCAACAGGGGATTTGGGAGCAAATCACCAATCCGAATTCAGAGCGGACCGATGGCAACACGGGTGCGGGGATTGGGACGCAGACGAATCCATGGCCGCCAATGGGGCCAACTCCCCAGAACATTCAGTACAAGCCATGGGCGACGGAGCTTCCGACTTTGCGCTGTCCCAGTGATCCGGGCAAAGGTTTGCCTAGCTTGGGACGTACCAACTACGCGATGTCGATGGGGGACTCTTTCTGGTGGACCATGCACGGTGACCTCAGACCAGCGAACTCGGGAGCCGCAAACAATTACGCGCAGCATTCTCGCGCGGCCAACCGAGGCTTTTTCGTGAAGCACAAACAGGTGAAATTCCGCGACGTGCTGGACGGATTGTCCAACACCATCGCTATGGGAGAAATCGCGACGGACCTTGGTGACCTGGACAATCGAACGCGTGCCAAGCGTCACCCCGATCGCCAGCCGGCGCAGACCGCGATACGTCAAAATCCACGGCTGTGTATCGAAAACGGAACGATGATTGATCCTCAACGGCCACAGTTTTGGACAGCGGGGGCTCTCGAGGGAGTCAGCAAAGGGCGTGGTTTTCGCTGGGCAGATTGCCAAAACGCTCAATCGCAAGTCCACACAATTCTGCCTCCCAACAGTCCCACCTGCATTCCTCACGATTCGAACGGGCCGTCAATCATGACGGTTTCCAGTCGTCACCAAGGGGGAGCACACGTGTTGATGGGAGATGGTGCGGTCAAGTTCATCACGGCTTCGATTGAATCAGGGAACCAGAACAATCCCGTGGTTTGGCGCAACGGGAATGATGCCAATATGAATCAAGCTGGCGCACAAAGTCCGTATGGTTTGTGGGGCGCACTCGGTTCACGAGGTGCTCGTGAAGTGATCGACGGCGAGTTCTGATCCACCGATGTTTGCAGGCTGCTTATCCCGGCAGCAATCGCTCATTTGTAAAAGAAGAACGCCACGTTGTTTTCAACGTGGCGTTCTTCTTTTTATTGCGGCTGTTCTGTTGTGCGAATCACTCCGCGGCTTCCATGCCTTCCTGAGCTGCCTTCTCTTCTTCGGCGATCATTCGTTCGTAATCTGCGATCGCATCAAGGTCCGTTGAGTCCACGACGGATGCTGGTTCATCGGATCCGCAACCTGGCAATGCACAGGCGCCGAAGGCGATCAAAGAGGCGAAGCAAACGCCTTGGAAAACTTGTTTCATCGATTTGTACCGAAAGGTGAGTGGGAAGTTCAATTCAGGTGCAACTTAGCAGAGTCCGTGCGAACTGAGAATTGTCCCGGCTCGTTGGAGGGACGCGAAAGAGGACGCGAATGAAACGAATCGCGTGAAACTGGTTCGGCGGTTGTTGTTTGCTTGATCCGTCTTGTAGTCGCCCGCAAAGTTTCGCTATTCCGGATTTTCCTCAAGATCGTTTCTGCGAGATGCCGATCCGTGGAGGGGAGATGTTGCGCCTGGAGAGTCCTGTACGTGGAGGATGTTTCCGTAGACCACTCACGTTCCAAAACGAGAGAAGTACGCATGACAACCGCGTCCAAAAATACAAATCCAAGCCGTCGCTCCAATCCGTCTCGCACGGAGATGGATGAAATGGCGCCAACCTTGCTTCGATTGCCAGACCTTTGTCCGCCGACGGGTCCGGAAGAGACCTTTGTCGAAGACTCATCGGCTCCGGAGAAGTTGGAAAGCGATGCGGGCCTGTCGATGCAAGATATGCTCGACGCTGCAACGGAAGTCCCAACCAACTTGGACACTACTGCCAGCGTTTCGCGTTTGCCTAACTTGGTGCCGCCACAGACGCCCGTGACTTCACCTGAAGTGACAACACCCGGTTCAGCGAGTGGCGTCCGCACGACTCAAAACACAACGTCCCAGCATACAACGCCCCAACACGCGTCGATACAAGACGCGACGGCTCAGGACACACCGTCGGTGCAGCCGGTCGAATCGTCGCCCAGCGCCACCGCAACGGTCCTGGCCGATTCCAAGCGCACTGAAGCGGCGCCCAAAACGTTGTGGAAAGAGAGCTCGGAGACGTTTGGCAATCGAGCGTTGGCAGTCGTCGGATCACGCAACACGTTGCTGGTTCTGCTTGCAGTACTCGCGTGCTGGGCAGTGTTCGCGCCGCGACGAAATCCGAACGCTCAGCAAAATTCTGAAGCTTTGATTGCGAAGGACCCCGAGGTCGATCGTTCGGCTGCGAAGAAAGACGATCTGTCTTCGGTCAATTCAATCGCGAGCGACAATGCGAATACGCGACCGAAGAAACACTTTGGTGATCGCAAAGCAGCGAACAATGTGGCAGTCAGCGAAAACACCAATCCAAAACCGAGTGTCGGTCAAGTCAAACCCAGGCTTTCCATGACCGCGGGAACTCCGAAGCATTCGGTCAACAAAACAACCTTGGGCCAACCATCGGCGACCAACGCAATGGGAGCAGCCCCGGGTGGAACCAGTTTGGTTCAATCGCAATTGGCTTCTTCGACGATGCAGCATGGCGTCAATGCAGATGCTCCTTTTGATTCGGTGCCATTCCATCAAGAAGTATCAGCTGAAGCCGCTTCGCCGTCCGTTCGTGAACCTCAAGTCGCTTCGTCGCCAAGCAATGACGGCATGTCACTTGATGCGTTGGCTGCAAACTACGCTGCTGGTTCGCCATCGGAAATCACCGCCGAAGAATTCGACGCGAATGAGGCAACCACCAGCCAAAGCACTTCGTCTGGCAGTGAATCATTGACGACGGATGTCCCACCGACTGACACGCCATCGTTCGAAGAAACTCCACCTGCGGTTCCAGTTCCACTGCAGACCGGAACGCCGGGGCCAATTTCAAACTGGATGGACTACTTGCCACCGATGCCATCGGAGACAGGTGATCAAGCATCCAACGCTGCACCTGCTGACGCTGGTTCGCCGGCAGCGACCGTTGCCGAGCAGGTTGCTGGAGCAAACGAATTTCCCGCAACTCAGTCACCAAGCACTCCCGACTTCCGCTTTGCATTGCCAGGCGATGGGCCGGAGGGTTCTGTCGGAAATCAAACCCCGGCAACGAGTGACCAACCCGAAGCCCGAGTTGCCGCACCGCCTTTCTATCCCGATTTTAATCTGCGCCGCTGAGTGACAGGGAAACGTGATGACTCAACCCAACAACTTCATTCAATCGCATGCTCGGAATCGTCGCTACGTTTCCAAGACGGTGGCTCAGATGCAGGCGGTCGATTCGATCGAATCCGTCACCGAGTTGCCGCGAACGAATGACACTGCCGCTCAGGAATCGTTGACCGGTTTGGAGCGATCCGAACGTGTCACCCGCCGCTTGGACGAAGCCGTTTTGCGACTGGATCGTGCCGCTTCAATGCGTCGCCAGCGAGAAACGGAAGGCACCGTTGCCGGAACGACATCGGAGCAAGCTCCTCCGGTAAGCGAACCCGTTGTCCCCGCACCGAAGGCTCAGTCGATCCAAAAGTCGTCCTCGACAATTGACCGACCATCCGATCGGTTGAAGCCAGTGGTTGGTGATCGCCGCGACGATGTGACCGGAATGCAGTTGGATGCTTCCGTGGCCGAATCGTCTTCGATCTGGATGGAGACCGCTGACCAGTCGACCCGTTTGCGGATTGATCGTCCGGTGAACGCGGAAGAAACTGCTCGGCGAATTGGCGAACCATTGATTGTTTCTGGCGTTGCAAAGGTTCCAGTTGCACCGGTGTCGGACACCAACACCATTGAGACGGTTGTATCGCAACCAGTCGCCTACACTTCGGCACCAAGCCAAACTCCGAAACGAGAGCCTCAACCACAATCGATGCTCGAAGTCGCGAGTCGCGCGACTCAGACGATGAGTGAAGCGGAACGCTATCTCGCCGAATCGATGCGGCAGCAGACCGCGACAGAGCCCGCACCTTCGATCGAACCAGAACCAATCGCTGCGGTTGAAACAGTCGCCGCACCAATCAAAGAGCCGGCGGAAGTTGCCAAGCGACCGTTTGTCGCTGCATGGCAAGTGAACGAGTTGGATATCCCGGATACCGTTTCTGAATTGTTCTTGTGTGGGTCGCTGGCCGATCAACTTGGGCAGCACATCGTCGACGCGCAGCAGGATGGACTGGGATCGATTGCCATCACCAGTGTTCTGCCCGGTGAAGGTCGATCAACCGTCGCCATGGGCATCGCACTGAGTGTCGCTTACACGGGAATGAAGGTTGCTTTGGTTGATGCCGACAGCAACGGTCCAACTCTGGTCGACGACTTCGCTTTGGAGTTGGATCACGACTGGATCGACGCGATTCGCGATGGCATTCCCGTCGAAGAAATTGCCGTGGCGTCTGAGTCGGACGCGTTGACCTTGATTCCACTGCTGCCGGGAGCGGATGAATTGTCGCCCGCGTCGAGCGAGTTAGAGCAGGTCGTCGAGCGACTCAAGCAATCATTCGATCTGGTGATCATCGACTGTGGCACTTCCGCATTGTCGACCGCGAGTCTTTGTGACTCGGCGTTGGTCGTGCGTGATGCAAGCCGAACGGACGTTTCGGAAATCGAAACGCTCGTTGACGATCTTCGTCGAAACGGATTGACCGGCATTGGTATCGTCGAAAACTTCTGCCAAGACTCCGAGTGACTACCGGTCACTATGCGACTGATCAGCGTTCGCGAAAAAGTTCGCTGATCGATTGGTCGTGGTGAATTCGTTTGATGGCTTCGGCCAACAGCGGTGCCACCGAAAGCTGAACCAGGTTCGGCAACAACTTCTCGCCCGTCACTGGAATCGTGTCGGTGACGGTGATCGAATCAATCGGAGCGTCGCGCAGTCGTTCGATGGCGGGGCCGCACAGAACGCCGTGAGTGCAAGCGATGTGAATCTCTTTCGCACCCGCTTCGTGAACCAAGCGTGCCGCACCGCAGATCGATCCGGCCGTGCTGATCATGTCGTCGAACATGAGAGCCACTTTGCCTTCGACGGGGCCGCCGATGATCGTGTTTTGGCGGACTTCCAAGGCGTTGGTACGACGTTTGTCGACGATGGCCAAATTGCCACCGAGTCGTTTGGTGTGGCCGAGAGCTCGTTTGATACTGCCTTCGTCGGGACTGACGACGACGACTTCATCGCCGGCGAATCGGCGGCTGACGAAGTGATCGTTGATGACTGGAGCGGCGTACAGGTGATCGACGGGAACGTCGAAGAAACCTTGGATTTGTGCGGCGTGCAGATCCATGGTGAGGACGCGATCGGCGCCGGCTCGAGTGATCAGGTTCGCAACCAATTTCGCGGTGATTGGCACGCGCCCTTCGTCTTTGCGATCCTGTCTTGCGTAGCCAAAGTATGGAATCACGGCGGTGATCCGCTCGGCACTGGCACGCTTGCAGCAATCGATCATCGTCAACAACTCAATCAAGTTGTCGTTGACGGGCGGGCAAGTCGGCTGCACCAGGAAGACGTCGCGACCGCGAACATCTTCGTCGAGTTTGCAGTAGTTTTCGCCGTCCGGAAATTGGCCCAGCGTGATGCGGGCGGGTTTCAGGTGCAGGTGGCGACACAGTTTGTCAGCGAGGTCGTGGTTTGCTCGGCCACTGAAAATTTTCAGTTCACGCATAACCCATCGCTCGCATTGTTTGGTCGACCACTTGGAGTTCCTCGGGGTTGTTAATGGAAAGCGATTCGCAATCCTTCAAAACGGGCAACGCTTCGACGGGGCGTCCGGCTTCGTGAAGCAGGCGTGCACAATCCGTCAGGTAGTATTCGCCTTGGGCGTTGTCGTTGCTGAGTTTTGAAAGCGAATCGAGCAAGTCCGCGTTGTTGAACAGATACGTGCTCATGTTCACTTCGCGAATTTCGCGTTGTTCGTTGGTGGCGTCTTTGTGTTCGACGATGCCGGTGAATTGGCCGCTGTCGTCTCGCACGATTCGGCCCAGCCCCGTCGGATCGTCTTTGGTCAAAGTGCCGAGCAGCAACGCGGGGCGGGTGGCTTGGAAGTGCTCGATCAGCTTGATCAGGCTGGACGATTGAATCAGAGGGGAGTCGCCAGCGATGACGAGCGTGAGGCCATCGTGGTCGGCCAGCTGATCGCGGCACATTTGAACGGCATGCCCGGTTCCCAGCTGCTCGGTTTGCTCGGCAAAGGTCAGCGAATCATCGTCGCGGGTTTGAAGCTCTTTTCGCACCAGGTCCGCTTCGTAGCCCACCACCGCGATTTTCTTCTGGATGCCAGCTTTGTCGGCAGCGTCCAGAACAAAGTGAATCATGGGCCGATCGACGACGGGGCACAGAACCTTGGGAAGTTCGCTGTTCATGCGAGTTCCCTTGCCGGCGGCGAGGACGACCAGGTTCACATTGGCGTTGGAGTTCGCCGTCGGGGGAGCGGAGGACTCTGAATTCGTTGACATCGGGGATCCGAAATTACCGTTGCGGCGATGGGGATAGCGAATGGAAAACGAGTGGGGTCAACATCGTCCCTTGCCAGTACCTTTCGGGCAAGCCGGTAGCCGGACCAAACTGCCCATCCCCCGGGACGTGAGCGGTAAACTTCGGCGGCGAGTTGTGAAACCCGATCGTTTCACACCCAACTGTCATGGGGCAGCCGAGATCCGGTCAGGTGTTTGGGGAGTCGAGAGACGCTTCTCGGGTGGCAACTCGTGAGGCTTGAATCAATTCGTTTGCAAAAGCCAATTTTTTTGGCTGCGTTGACCTTGCCGGCGGTTTCACGCGATTGATAGTGTGACCGAACAGAATTTTGCCCAGAACTTTTGCTCAGAATTCAAATGAGACTGCAGGCCATCGGCGATTCAGGCCGATATCAGACGTGTTCTCGAAACTGCGCTTGCGAAGTCTCCACCGATTCTGACGGATTGATTCCTGGGACAAGGATTGCAACGCTGATAACCGAGTCGAGAGTTCCCTGATTGGATGCGCCCCGAGCGCACTCCCATGACGGATCGGTTGTCGCACCCACAATCCTTTTCAAACTTTTGTCGATCGATCGACATGCCAAATGGGCCACGAAGGTCCGGTATGTGATCCGGTTGTCAATTCCGCTTTCCGCCCGGGAGCACGCGTCAAGATGCAAATTTACGGTCCATTTCGACTTTCCACGAGCCAAGCCGCCTCGTCGGTTTCCAAGCCTGCTGCCAATGCCGGCGCGAACCGTCTGAAGCCGGATGCCACCACGACAAGAACCTCCGCGCCCGTGGACCAACTCGATTTGTCCAGCGCCGCGACCTCTGCGAATCGTTTGGATTCCGCGTCACCCATCGCCGGTGGTGGTGAAATCCGAATCGATCGCGTTGCTGACATTCGTCGTCAAATCGCCGATGGAAGCTACGACACTCCGGAGAAGATGGACGCGGCACTCGACCGCTTCCTCGATGAACTGGCGTGACCCAAAGCGACGTTCGAGATCTCGATTCGCTCGATGCCCTTCGCCAGGCCGTCGAGCGTTTGGCGGACCGCATGTGTCTGTCCAGCCAATCGATTCACGCGACATTGAATCGCGTGAATGAACACTTCTCGGTCAATCAAGTGACCTACTGGCGAGATCAAACCCGAGTCGCCGAACGCGAGCTGACCTCCGCGCAAGATCAGCTCAGTCGGAAACGTTCGACGGTGCGTCCCGGCGATCATGTTCCAGCGACGGAAGAAGCCAAGAACGTGGCACGCTGGAAGAATCGCTTGCGGTTGTGTCAAGAAAAAGAACGCTTGGCTCGCCGCATCTCCATCGAGATACAGCAAGTGTGCGAGAAGACTCGAGGCCCATCGGCCGCGCTCACTGAACTTGGTGAAGTCGCCCTGCCCACCGCAGCGAATCGATTGCTGACATTGATCGATCGCTTGCGTGCCTATCAAGACGGGCAGAACCCCGGCTGATTGAACCGAGGCGTGATCGTAAACGCGATCGGTTCTCTATCATTCGCCGTCCGCTGCTTGGGCGACTCCGGTTGGATCATCGCCAAACCTAGATCGCCAACCCTACAGCGACTTCAGAACCTTTTCTGCCGCGGCGATGGTTTCGTCAATCATGGCCTCGGTGTGCTGTTGGCTGAAGAACAACGCTTCGAATTGACTGCAGGGCATGTAGATGCCTTCGTTGATCAATCCCCAGAAGTAACGTCCGAAGGCTTCTCGGTCGCAACGATCCGCCACGTCCCAGCAATCGACCGGTTCGGGATTGAAGAACAGTGTCAGCATCGCACCCGCTTTGGCGACCGTGTGAGCCATTCCTGCGGAGGTCGCCGCGCGATCCAGGCCATCAGCCAAGCGATCCGCCAATCGTTCGAGTTGTTCGTAAGGAGGGTTCTCTTTCAACAAACGAAGCGTTGCCGAACCGGCCGCAACCGCGACGGGGTTTCCGCTCAGCGTACCGGCCTGAAAGACTTTGCCCGTAGGAAGCACTTGGTTCATGATCTCGGCTCGACCGCCATAGGCACCCAGTGGCATCCCGCCGCCAACGATTTTGCCGAGCGTGGTCATGTCGGGCGTGACGCCGAATCGTTCTTGAGCACCCCCGTACGCCACGCGAAAACCTGTCATGACTTCGTCAAAGATCAGGATCGATCCATGCTTGGTCGTCAAATCGCGAGCAGCGTTCAGGAATTCCATCGTTGGCAGAACGCACCCCATGTTTCCCACAACGGGTTCTAGGATCAAAGCCGCGATGTCGTCGCCGTGCTGATCAAACGCGTTTTGCAATCCAGGCACATCGTTGTACGAAAGAACCAAGGTGTCCTCGGCCGCACCGGGAGTGACACCGGGCGAATCAGGTGCACCCAGTGTTGCCGCGGCGCTTCCGGCAGCGACAAGCAATGAGTCCACGTGCCCGTGATAGTTGCCCGCGAATTTGATGACCTTCTTTCGTCCGGTGGCTCCGCGAGCGACTCGCAACGCGCTCATGGTCGCTTCCGTGCCGCTGTTGACCAAGCGAACTTTTTCGATGCTGGGAACGGCTTCGATGATTTGTTCGGCGAGTCGCGACTCGGCTTCGGTTGGTGCGCCGTAGCTGGTTCCTTTTGCAGCGGCTTCCGTGATCGCGCTGATGACCTCGGGATGAGCATGCCCCAAAATCATTGGTCCCCACGATCCGATGTAATCGATGTATCGGTTTCCATCGATGTCGTACAAGTACGGGCCTTCAGCTCGCTCGATAAACAAAGGAGTGCCACCCACGGCACCGAATGCTCGGGCGGGTGAGTTGACGCCACCGGGCATCAACGCGGATGCACGTTGAAATGCGGCGACGCTTTTGGGACCAGCGGCGGGACGAGCAGCGGAAGAATTCGCAGGTGAGTTCATGGTCGTAGGTGGTGGTGAAGCGAAGTGATGTTTTCGTGCGGAGTGTGTCGCTGGACGTCAGTGGTTGTCTCGAACGGTGCTGATCAATTTGTCGGCACCCTTGTCTCGCAATCGTTTGGCAACGAGTGTTCCCAACTCGTGAGCCTCGGCAACTTGCAAGTCGGCGTCGTTCGGTTCGACAGCGACGCAAGCGTCCTCTTGCAAGCGTCGTTTGCCGTCGGCTGACATCACGATTGCCCGAAGGCATAGTTCGGTGCCCTGATCGGAAGTTTCCAATTTGGCATGGCAAGCGATCGGGGCCAAGCATCCGCCGTGAAGTTCGGACAGCACCTTTCGCTCCGCCGTCGCAGCCAATCGAGCTGCCGCGTCGTTCAGGCTTGCGATCGCATGCATCGCTTCGGCGTTGTCGCTTCGAACTTCGATTCCCAAAGCACCTTGGCCGGGGGCGGGGATCATTTCATCGAGAGGGAACAACCGGTGCGGCAGGTCGGTCATTTCCAAACGCAAGATTCCAGCATGGGCCAAGACAATCGCGTCGAACTCGCCCGCGTTGAGTTTGGCCAATCGAGTTTGAACGTTACCGCGGATGGGAAGGACTTCCAGGTCGGGGCGAAGTTGCTTCAGTTGAGCCAATCGGCGCGTGCTGCCCGTGCCAACCTTTGCACCCTGCGGCAAATAGGCCAGTGGTGAATCGGAGTCGGTTTGCGTTTCCAGAAGTGGGCTGTTATCGGCGAACACCAGAGCATCCAGCACCGATTCTCGCGGCGGGACGGCGGCCAAAACGAAACGACTGTCCGGCTCGGTGGGCAAGTCTTTCAAAGAGTGAACCGCCACGTCGGCTTCGTCATCAACAAGGGCCTGTTGGATGCGTTTGGTGAACAAACCGACTTGGCGAGTCCCATCGATCGGACGCATGTCCGTGTCGCCTTTGCTGACCAGAGGCACGATTTCGGTCAGAAAACCATGCTTTTTCAATGATTCAGCGACATGTTCGGCCTGCCACATGGCCAAAGGGCTTTCTCGGGTGGCGATTCGCAGACAGGTGGTGTCGGAGGGGGGAGTCGGGGCCACGGTTGCGGTTTATTCGGTGGAAGGGTGGACTGAACGGCCGAAATTGCGAAAATCATGGCGGAAAATCTTCCGCTGCGTCGTTACGCTAGTAAGAAGAGTGTAGGCCGAGGGTGCCAAATCCGGAACCGAGTGCGACTTGGTCTGGACGAGTCTTGGTTGTGTCCCGGGTGCACTCGCTGTGCACATGCTAACCCTCAATCTTCGTCTGCCATTGTCCAATTCTCCCGACGAACCGGAACTGATCGGCGATCCCGCCGGCCAGGCCATGCGACGTCTCGCCGATAGCTCGAAAGAGCCCGGCAGTGACGATGCGAGTTCGTGGGCTGATCGGTTGGAAGCTTCGCACGCGGATTCGATGGGCGACCTGACTCGCGACCAAACTCATTCAGAGGTTGGATTTGAAGTCGAAAGCTTCCATCGGTCCATCCCCGAGATTGTGGGTGTCTACAATGTGGGACGCCCGATCGGTCGAGGAGGCATGGGCGAAGTGTTCCTCGCGGAGCACCGATCGATGGGACGAAAGGTCGCACTTAAAATTTTGCCAACTCGTTGGCTTGATCGAGTGGAGTCGGTCAATCGATTTTACGAAGAGGTTCGCGCGGCCTCGCGTTTGATGCATCCGAACATCGTCACCGCATTCGATGCGGGCGAAGCGGATGGCATCCACTACATGGCGATGGAATACGTCGACGGAAGAACTCTGTCGCAATTGGTGAATGATCAAGGCCCGATGGCGATCGGTGATGCGGCCTCGGCGATCCGCCAAGCTGCGTTTGCGTTGCACCACGCACATGCGGCGGGCATCGTTCACCGCGATGTCAAACCCGGCAACTTGATGCGAGCTCACGACGGAACCATCAAGTTGTTGGATCTCGGATTGGCTCGTTTTTCGGCCGAATGGTATCCGTCACCTCGCGGGGTGAAGCCACGCGAGCTGGATTTGCCCGATGACGATAACTCACACAATTCGGCGTCAACGGAAGCTAAAAACCGTCCGCTACTCGGGACGTTGTCGTTCATTTCACCCGAACAACTCGAAGATGCCAATTCGGCCGATTCGCGAAGCGATCAATACTCGCTCGGCGCGACGCTGTTCTACTTGTTGATGGGGCACCCTCCGTTCACCGGCGATTTGGTCGAACAGGTTTATGGTCACCGGCATGGCGAAGTGCCTGACCTGATGACGCTTCGAAATGACGTCGATCTGAAACTGGCCGACATCGTGCGACGAATGCTGGCCAAGGATCCCGCTGAACGATATGGGTCGATGGACGAAGTCGCACGTGCGATGGCTCCTTACGACAACGACCGTTCGACTCCCGCCTGGGTGCTGGACTTTGCTCGCCGCGAAACGGGCGAAGACCACACGACCGTAGGCGGGGAATCCACGCGGCGTGGGCTGCTCAGTGTCATTGGCATTGAGCTGGGAATGACCCATGCCGCCACCGCGATCACTCAGTCCGATGGCACGATGCTGGCCGGTTGGCCGGGAATGTCGACTCAAGGGCCTCGACCGTTGTGCCGAATCGCCGTTGCGGAAAAGACCGATCGCGATACCGGGCAATCGACCATCCTGTTTGGCGACAGTGCCTACGAACGCCGTGAGCGTCACCCACAGCGGGTAGCCCATTGCCAGATGATGTACTTCGGCCGTGACGACATGATGCGTCGAATCGGTGGGCGGATGTGCCCTCCCGAGGTCACGATGGGCTTGTGTATGCGGCACTTGCTGGGCAACACATTGACCCAAGTGAGTTCTCCTGGGTCACCTGACGGTGATTCATCGTCACCAATGGCGTTGGGAACGAGTTGGAAGCGTCACGAACGGTGGCCCGATGCGGTCGCGATCACGGTTCCCTCGAGTTACGATCAAATTCATCGCCGAGCGATTTATCAGTCAGCACAGTTGGCCGGTTTGCCGGCAGTTCGATTGATCGAACGAAGCATCGCGGTGACGCGTTTTGCGATGACAAGTCCGCATCGCAGCAGTTTTGAAGGAACGCCGCTGCCGCGGATCGATTCGCAATCCTCGGCGCCGATTTTGTACGTCGGTCTGACAGGGCAATCATTAGATGTTTCCGTTTTGCAGGTCTACGGCGGACAAATTCGGCAAATCGCGACAGCGGGACATTGGTGCCACAGCACGATGGCTTGGTCGAGAAGATTGGTCGAAATGATCTCTTCGCGATTGCCTTGTGCACCCAAACGGATTCAAGGTTTGCCCGCGAACCGTCAGGAATTGATTCACCTCACTCGCATTCAAATGGCGGGCGAACGAGCGATGAATCAATTGTTGTTGATGCCTGAAACTCGCGTCGAGATCGCTCACCAGAGCCACGTTGATACGGTGGAACTGACCAGGGACGAGTGGTTGACCGAGTGCGAAGACCTTTTGCTTTCCATCGAGGAAAGCATCCGTTTGGTTTGTCAGCGAGCTGGCGTGTTGCCTTCGGATTTGAAGCACTGTTTGGCGATGGGCCCGTTGCTAAGACTGCCTGCGATTCGTGATCGAGTGTTGACGAAAGGTGCCCCCAACGCGGCGATCGCGTTTTACGATCAAGTCGATGCGGCTCACGGCGCCGCCGCTTGCGTGGCGTCTGAATTGCCAGGGCAATTGTGTTCGGAACCTCCCGCCAAAGGTGTCGCGGGACACTCGATTGGATTCGTCGTCGCCGATCGTGATGGCAAGCGAAGGATCTTACCAATCATTCCCCGAGGAACGCCGACGCCCGCTCGGACGAACCGTCAACTCAACGGAACTGCACGTGACAACCGCATGACGTTGTCGTTGGTGGAATCTTCAGGCAAGAACGGTGAGAACTGGCAAACGCTTGGGCGTCATACGATCGAGGTCGCACCGGACGAAGTCAATCCGATGCGACGACTCGGCTTCGAACTCGATATCAACGGGTTGCTCTCGGTGCACTTGGAACGTCCCGATCTGGGACGCACCGTGATGCTGCCTTCACTGCCAACGTCCAGCATGGACGAAATGCAGTGGCAAGATTGGCGAGAGTGGATCGAAGCGACGCTTTAGGATTTGGGAACCAGTCGATTCAATAGCTCGCGGTTTTCCTCGCGAATGGTCTCACATTCTCGCAACAGTGCTTGTGGTGAGTCCGCCGAAGTCAAACTCACCAATTGCTTGAGTTCCAACGGCGCTTCTTCGTCATCAAAACCGAGTGGTAATTCGTGTCTCGCGACCGTGTTGAGCAAGCGGAGTTTGCCTTCGATGCTTCTTAGATAGCGATAATTGCGAGCCAATACCTGAACGTCCACGGAGGAATAGCATTGGGCACGAGAGAGTTCTTCCAGGCACTGAACCGTGTTTGCGTGCAGCGGGAAATCTTCGTTGTTGGCGGTACGAAGCACACCAACGGCGGCGATCAGTTCAATGTCAACCAATCCACCGGCACCGCGTTTTAGGTTGTTGGGGCCCGCGGTCGATTCGCTGTTCTCACGCCAATCACGAAGTTCACGATTCATGCTGTCTCGCCAACTGACACTCCGGGTCACGCGGCGAAGCATTCGTTCGATCGATTCGCGGGCTTCGCGAGAACCTGAGATCGGACGTGCTTTGCACAACGCAACCAATTGCCAAAGCGACGCGGTTCTTTGACGAAACGGCTTGAGAAACTGGTCTCGCGACATCGCCAAAACAGATTCATCGGCTCCCCCGGCGAAAGGCAAATCCATTTCATACAAACGACCTTCGTTGGATTGATCCATCCGACGAAGGATGTTGCCGGCGAGTTGATTGAAGAATTGCCGGTTGGAAAGCGTGGATCGAGGACCGCCGACACGGCGTTGTGTCTCGCCTTCAGCCGTGTACACAAACGTGACGTCCAAGTCGCTGTGGTAGTTCATCTCGCCGCCCGCGAAACGTCCCAGCGCCACCGCAACCAATTCCGAGGGGTCACCGTTTGAGTCGAGTGGATCGCCATACCGTTGTGCGAGGAGTTCGTGTTCCTGATCAACCACTCGTCGCAAGCAGGCTTCTGCGATGTCGGTCAACGATCGGCTGATCGCGTCGATGGATTCTTTGCCAAGCAGATCGCGAACACCGATCATCAGGTGAGCACTCGCTTTGACGTGCCGCAACACCTCGACGATCTCATCGACACCATCGCACAATCGAATCGTCTGGGCGTCCAAGCGTTCGGTGGTGGGCAAACGATCCATCACCAACGAGTCAATCAATTCGTCGATCATGCCCGGATGATCGATCAAAATGTTTGTCAAATAAGGTGCCAGCGAGCACATCGAAATCGTGAGTCGCAATGTCGCGTCATTGGTTCTCAGGAGTTCCCACAATGTCGCTTTGGCACCGATCGAATCCGTCATCGCGACCAAACGAGCGAGTGTCGAATCGGGATCGGGCGAGGCCGAGATCTCTTGCAGCACGCGTGGAGCGACGGCGGCAAAGAAGTGACGGCAACGTCGTGGCGACAAGAACGAAACCGTCTCTTGGCTGAGCGCGATCACGTTTGAAATCGCTTGCGGAACATTGCTGAACCGATACTGAGCGATCGTTTGTTCGAATGCATCGATGTCGGGATCAGGGTCCAAAATCAATTCTGTGATCACGGCTAGGTCATGCTGAGTACCAGCGCCATCTTTGGATCCTTCGCCCTGCCCTTCGCCAGATTCAGGCAACTCGCTCGGAGGCACTTCATCGACCATCAAGTGGTTGATGATTTTCCGATTCACATCGAATGTTTCCTGCAACATTTTCGCGAATCGTTCGGCGTCGCCTTTGACGTGAATCGCTTTGCCGCTCTCGGATTCTGTTCGAACGCCGAGACGCCAAGCCAGACGTGCTCGCACGTCGGGATCATCAGGCAGGTGCGAGATGCGATGATCGAACAGAACGGCCAGCAAGTGTTCTAAACGACAAAGTTTCGCGTGATTGGTCGACAAAATGGTGGCTTCTTGCGAAGTCAAACATCCGTGACGCGAAAGTTCGGAAATGGCGTGGAGCGTCCCGGTGACTCGAACATCGGGAAGGTCTCCCCCGTGAAGCAGTTGCAAGAACTGGATCGTCAGTTCAATGTCGCGGCGTCCGCCCGGGACATCAGAAATGGGTGTGCTTTCGGTTGAGGTCGTCGAGAGAGCCCGTTTTTCTAGCTTGCGACGCAGGACTCGGATGTCGGCGATTTCGCTGCGTGTCAGCAGGTGATGGTAGACCCACGGTTGCATGCGATTTAAGAACGATTTGGACAACGCTTCGTTGCCCGCCGCGTGCCGTGCTTTGACGAACGCGAGTCGTTGCCAGGTGCGACCGTTTCTCTCGTAGTGGGTCGCCGCTTCGCTGATTCCGAAGAAGTCGATGTCCGCCCCTGAGTTGACGCTGGTTTGTCTTCCCAATGAGGACTGCGTTCGAGTCGATTGCACGCCCAGACGTTGAGTGTCCGACAACGCCAATTCGTTTTGGGTGGGTTGGTGGTCAAACCGCAACGTGAACGGGATCACCTGACTGCCGTTGGACTGCAGCAGTTCCACCAGACTTTGCGCGACGCGTTTGTGAAATTCGACGTGACTGGAATTCTTCCGGTCAATTTGGTCGCACAGCAGCAGGAGGTCCAATTGCGACTCGTAACCAATCTCTTGTCCGCCGTAATTGCCGAGGGCGATGACCGAAAACTGAGGCTGGCTTCCGTCGATGCGTTGAGGGGCTGGTTTTCTGGACGAAACGGATGCCGTCGCGAATGCGAGCGCGGCCTCCATGATCGCGTCTGTGACGAAGCTGATCTGCGATTGAACTTTGTCCGGTGGCAATCCACGCACGAATTCGCCGTAGGCGATCCGCAGAATTTCGCGGCTGGCGAAACGCCGGATCGCAAAGGCGGCTCGGCGGTTGGTTTGGATCGTCTCCATTTCGCCGGATAGTTCATCGACCAAAACGGATCGCTGGGCGGGCGAGCCGTCGCTGGCTCGGATCAGGTCGAAGCTTTCCGGGTCATTGATCAGCAATTTCGCGATCGCGGGGCTGGTGCTCAGAACTTGCAGCAACGCCGGCAGCATCATCGGGTCGCGTTCGAACAACGCGAGCAACGCCATCGGGCTGCGTGACACGCCGATGAACTGACTCAATCGATCGATCGACTCATCGGGATCGTCGGTCAAGTGCAGGTGCTCGACCAAACCAGACCACAGCAATTGCAGCAGGTCGTCGGAGACCCCGCTGCCGGCGATCGCGGCCAATGATTTGGCAACACGCGACGGATCGGCGACATGTTCGGGGCTTAGCGGCGAGTAGTCGGCCCAGTCACTCATCCAATCCATCCAGTCGCATTCGAGGGCTCCACGGAACTTCACGTCGTCGAGTTGCGTCCAATTGTATGGACCGCATTCGCGATTGAGCACTTTTGCTTTGACGCGACAAGCGAGTTTAAACGGTGGGTGGGGATCGTTGTAGCGGACGGTGGGGCACCCCGATTCACCGATGCAGCTTCAAGGAGGGTTTGTTGTTGCTGGTCGGGTGGAGAGTCGTCCCCAAGGACCAGCTGGGTTGATCCACCGATGGGCGAAAATGATGACAACGAATTGCGAATCTTGTGTGACATCACTCAGACGTGACCTACGTTTTTATATGCGAGGCGGGGGAACGTCGTGCATCAAATAGTCACGAAGTTGAGGCGTGTGGTGGTTTTTCATCGAGCGTTGCGTGAACGCAACATCGGTGATGTCTTGAACCCACACGTCACGTCGCAAGCTTATCCACCCCGCAGGCGGTTAATCCGCCTAAACCTCTATGCGACAACGGTTTGCTATGATTTATGCGTTGCCTCAACAGGCGACTGGCACCTCCAGTGCTTGGTCTCATTCACCCAACCGTGTTGATGTTGTTTCGGGTGTCGAGGAGACCTTGATGGGAAAGAAGCTCAGCCGCCGTAGCTTGCAGGACGACGCCTTTGATGCCGAGGATTCGGTGAATCGCCGATCACGCACAATGGGCCAGGAGTTCTCGGATTCTATCTCCGAGGAAATTGAATCGGGTGCCGCGGGGGATGAGGACGCTGTTTCGCGTCGCGACGAGTTTCCAACCGACCCGACCGAAGATCCCGTGCGTATGTACTTGATGCAAATGGGGCAGATCCCATTGCTGACTCGGGATCAAGAAGTGGCTGCTGCCCAGCAGATCGAAGCCACTCGTGAACGCTATCGTCATTGCATGATGTCGACTGACTTCATGTTGCAAGCCGCTTTGAAGTTGCTGCAGCAAGTCCGCGACAAGCAATTGCGTTTGGACCGCACAATCGAAGTCAGTGTGACCAACGCGGCTGAGAAGAAGGCGATCATGAAACGGATCGTTCCCAACACTCGAACGCTCGATTACTTGCTGCGTCAAAATCGTGGCGACTACATGGTGGCGATCAACTCGTCGTTGCCAATGCGTCGTCGACGTGCCGCTTGGCGAAACTTGGTGATCCGCCGAAACAAAGCGGTTCGTTTGGTTGAAGAAATGAACCTGCGGACCAACAAGCTGCAGCCCATCTTTGAAAAGCTGCGTCGCAGTTGCGAACGCATGCAAGAAATCAAAGCCATTTTGGCGGACGCTCACCGTTCGACCATGCCGGGTATGCCATCAGGTGATGAACTGCGTTCCGAGCTTCGCAGTTTGATGCGATTGACCTACGAAACACCTCGCACGCTGTCTCGCCGAGTCGAACGATGCGATACCTATCGCGATGACTACGACGCGGCCAAGCGTGTTCTGTCCGCCGGGAACCTGCGATTGGTCGTTTCGATCGCTAAGAAGTATCGCAACCGAGGTTTGTCATTCTTGGATCTGATCCAGGAAGGCAACACTGGTTTGATGCGAGCGGTCGATAAGTTCGAACACGCTCGTGGCTACAAGTTCAGTACTTACGCAACATGGTGGATTCGTCAGGCGATCACGCGAGCGATTGCGGATCAAAGTCGTACGATCCGTGTGCCCGTTCACATGATCGACACGATGAACAAGATTCGCCAGATCACTCGTGATTTGGTCCAAGAGCACGGACGCGAACCAACCGCCGAAGAAGTTTCTAAGCGAAGCGGTTTGTCGCTGGATGACACTCGTGTGATCCTGAAGATGAGCCGTCAGCCATTGTCGTTGGATCAACCGGTGGGCGATCACGACGACAGCGTCTTCGGCGAATTCCTACAAGATCACCGGGACGACGATCCATTGGTCGAGACCAACCGAGAGGCCCTCAAGCATCAGATCGACTTGGCGATGGAAACGCTGAATTACCGCGAACGGGAGATCCTTCGCTTGCGATACGGTTTGGCTGACGGGTACACGTACACGTTGGAAGAAGTCGGCCGGATTTTCCAGGTGACTCGCGAACGGGTTCGTCAGATCGAAAGCAAGGCTGTTCGCAAGTTGCAACAACCTTATCGAGCCAAGTCACTGGTTAGCTTCTTGGACGGAGCTGAGGTGTCGTTGTTCGAAGGCAGCGAAGCGATCTAATATCGACTGTGCAAGACTCGCTCGGTTTCGACCGAGCGAGCAACGTTTGCCCGTTCAAAAAAGCTTGATCGAGTCGCCACAATGTGCGGTGGCTTGATACGCCAACACTGAGTTGAGCAGCTCGATCGCCATGCGTGATTCCAAAGTCACGCCAGCTCGCACGCCGACGCATGGATCGTGCCGGCCCTTTGCCAATTCAAATTCAATTTCGTCCAAGCGTTTGTTGACGGAATCTTGTGGCAGGTTGATGGTTGAGGTGGGTTTGAAACCAACTCGTGCAACCAGTGGACTGCCCGTTGTGATGCCGCCGATCAATCCACCGTGCGTGTTGGATTGATAACCTTGGCTGCGAATCGGATCGTTGTTCTCGCTTCCGGTCCTCTCGATGACATTGACGCCCGATCCGATCTCGCAAGATTGGACCGCGTTGAGTCCACCGAGCGCTCCCATCAGCCGAACCTTTAGGCTTTGGTAGAGCGGTTGACCGAGCAGTGGCGGGACGCCAACGGCAACCACTTCCACAGCCGCACCTAGAGAATCACCGCGTTTGCGAGTTTCCTTGATCAGCTCGCCCGCTTCATTTGCAAAGTCGTGATCGATCGATGCGATCTCGGCTTCACCAAGCGAGGTTTCGATTTCGTCAACGTTGTCGATCGTCAGCGTGTCGGCCAAGCTCTTTTGGGATTTCAGCGATCCGACTTGGCAAATGGACGAGACAAACCGCGTTCCAAAACACTCTCGCAAAATGATTCGAGCAACGCTGCCGCCAATCACATCGGTAATTGTGGAACGATAGCTCGATCGCCCGCCGCCGCGAACGTCGACGAAGCCTTTGGATTGATGGAACTTCACCAGGTCGGTGTGACCCGGACGGACTTCGCCGGTGGGGCCGCTGAACTGGGTGTAGTCGCCTGACTTTTTGCTGGTCGACAAAACGATCGCTGCGATGGGTTCACCGGTCGTGAATCCATCTTCGTAGCCTTCAGTTTCGAAGGATTGATCGTCGACATCGACCGTCAGTTTCGATCCGGTCAGCAACGCGTCCGTGTCGTCTTGGTACAGACCGCTTAGAAAGACAACTTTGTCCTTCTCGTTTCGGGGCGTGCCGTGTTTGTTACCGCCGGGGCGACGTCGATCAAGGAACGGTTGCACATCGCAGCGACGAATCCGGAATCCCGGAGGGGATCCATGAATAATCGTTGTGACCGCGGGACCGTGGCTTTCGCCAGCACCCGCAACTGCGAAATGGGGACCGCCTAGGATTTCCATTGGAAACCGGCTCCGCTCAACCGGGCAGCCGTTTCGGCCATCAAAGCGTCTTCGGCGGCTTCGTCTTCGGCGATGTAGGTCACGCTGAAACGAAGGAACGAACCGGCGTCATCCCATGGCACGGTGACGATACCGTTTTCTTCGATCAAGAATCGAGTCGCGTCTTCCGCGGCGGCAAAGGTTTCGCCGCTGGCCGTACCCGTGGGTGACTTGGTGTAAAGGAAGTACGTGCCGCCTGGCATTTCAGCTTCGAAACCGCAATCACGCAGGACCTTGACCAGCTTTTCCATCCGTCGGCGGTACTTGGTGCGAATGCGCTCTGGAATCGAGTCGTCGTCGAGTGCCGCGGCAGCAGCTTTTTGAGTGGCGATGAACTGACCGCTGTCGCTGTTGTCTTTGACGTCCGAGAACGCTTTGACGACCAATGGGTGACCGGCGACGAATCCCATTCGCCATCCAATCATGTCGTAGCCTTTGCTCATCGAGTGAACTTCGACACCGACATCGAGTGCACCGGGAACTTCGAGGAAACTGGTGGGTTTGCCATCAAAAGTCAGCATGATGTGGGCGGCATCGTTGACGACCACGAACTCCTTTTCTTTCGCCAGTGCGATCACGTCTTCAAAGAAAGACTTTGGTGCGGTGCCGCCTGTGGGCGAATTGGGGTAGTTGAGAATCATCAACTTCGTACGCCGATACACGTCGTCTGGAATCGCGTCCAAGTCTGGCAAGAAATTGTTCTCAGCCAGCAAGGGCAAACGGTACACGTCGCCACCGTAGTAACGAGTGTGAGTGCCGGCGACTGGATAGCCGGGCACGGTCATCATCGTGATGTCGCCTGGGTTGATGAAGCAGGCTGGCAACATCGCGTAGGCGGGTTTGCTGCCGATGCAGTGGTTGATCTGCGTTTCAGGATCGAGCTTCACGCCGAATTGACGCTGCATGAAGCGAGCCGCGGCTTCCTTGTACTCGGCGACACCGTTGTCGGCATATCCGCGATTTTCGACTTGGTTGATTTCGCGGCTCATCACTTCGCGAATCGAGGCGTCGGCCATCGAGTCGTTTTCGCCGATTCCGAAATCGAGCAGCTGTCGTTCAGGGTGATCGGCGAGGGCTTTCCGCTTGGCTCGCTTGATTTTTTCGAACTTGTAAATCTCGGTGCTCTTGCCGTAGTTCGCTCCGCCAATTCGTTCGGCAAACAGCGATTGAATGTACGGGTCGGAGTTCTGAGTGGTTTCGGAAGCTGCGGCAGCGGAAGACATTTGCGACCCATCGAGATCGTTCGGGAAATGAAATGAGCGAGCCAAATGTTTTAGCCGCGAATGATGCATTCGTCGAGGTCGCGAGATCCTCATCGCGGGCCTTCGAATCGTGCGGCATGCTTGATCCACTCGCTCACACCGTAGATGACTGAATCAGGACGATCGCCCATGAAATCGCCACGCCGGCAATCGGCAGCGACCCGATTCAGCGATACAATTGATGGTTGCTGAGCCCTCCGGAGAGATGGGGCCGAACCGTCGCCCGCCCTTTGTCCCGCGTTCATCCATGTCCGAGCCCGTTTTTTCCAGTCAAGACAATCCCAGCCAGGACAACGCCTATCCCCCGGCCGAGTCGGGTGACGAGGTGAATGTTGGACGATCGGCGGCCTCTCGCAGCAAGCGTTCTCGCGACGAAGCCCGTCATGAAGCGGAAATGCGTGAGGCTCGCGGCCAGTATGAAGAATTGGCTGAACTCGCCGGATCGCTGGCTCACGAGATCAAAAACCCGCTCTCGATCATTCACATGAACATCGACTTGTTGAGCGAAGATCTAATGGAGATTGATTCTCCGTCGAGCCGGCGCTGCCAAAATCGAGTCGACATGGTTCGAAACCAATGCGAACGCATGGAAGGGTTGCTGCGAGATTTCTTGCGATTCGCCCGTTTGCGTCACATCGATTTGGTTCCTGGCAGTCTGAACGATCAGATCCAGCAAGTCCTCGATGCCTATCAGGCTCAGGCTGATTCTCAGGACGTGGAATTGCAACGGTATTTGGATCCCGATCTGCCATCGATCCGTTTGCACAGTGATGCGTTGCAATCGGCACTGATGAACCTGGTGAAGAACGCTTTGGAAGCGATGCCCGACGGCGGCCAACTTTGGGCACGAACGTACAGCACCCGCGGCGGCGTGAACTTGGATTTGATCGACACCGGAACCGGCGTCGACGACAACACGGTGCTGCACATGTTCGAGCCTTTTTACAGCACAAAAGACGGTGGGTCCGGACTCGGTCTGCCGACCGCTCGAAAAATCATCGAAGCTCACGGGGCGCGCATTTCCGTCCAAAGCGAAACCGGCCGCGGGACCAAATTCAGTTTGCAATTCCCGGTGCCAGCCCGTTTGGGATGATCCACACACGAGAATGATTGATGGCGGGGAATGGGTGGAAATGACCATTTCTGACCGGATCAATCGTTGACGATCGCGCGGCTCGACTACACGAAAAGACGTGCGAGAAAAACTCACTGATACCGCCTCCGCACTACCGGTCTGTCACAGCTAGAAGTGAGGGTTGATCGTAGTGAACGAGGCCACGAGTCCCTGGATTTACACCAGTTCAGGACTGGTGGCTTCGTCCACTACCGTAAAAATAAGTCGTGATAGTCCACCAGCGATTCCGCCTTTTCCAAAGAGATTCCCTATGTCGATTCGAGTTGGTTTGATCTTGTTCGTCGCGGCAATGGGGACGTTGTCGGCATCGTTGATGTCGCCTCCAGCGGTCGCGGCTGAACCGTCTGCCGCACCGGCTCAGCCGTACGTGTTGCAAATGATCCGTGACGATTCCGTTCACGCGGAACTGCAGCTTTCCACCGACCAAGTGGAACAGGTGTACGACGCCATTGGCGAAGTCGATCCTCGATGGTGGGTCAACCGAATCGCTCCACTGGAAAAGCAAGGCAACGAGATTCGCGAGCTGACGGCGATGTTGAAATCACGACTCTCCAGCATCTTGTCCGACGATCAGATGAATCGTTTGGAGCAACTGGAAAAGCAAGCCGCGGGGACTCGGTTCGTGGTTCATCCCGATGCGGTCACGGCTCTGGGGCTGAGCGATCGCCAAGTCGAAACCCTGAAGGAAACCTTTGCCGCAACAGACAAAGAGGTCGCGAAACTGCAGAAGCAGGTTGCAGACAAGGAACTGGAAGCCACCGAGGCCGCCGCAGACGTGGCCGCGATCCAGGCACGTGAACGCCAGAGTTTGGTTGGCGAATTGACTCGGGATCAGCAAGCCAAGATTGGGGCGTTGTTGGGCAAGACGTTTGATTTTTCCAAGGTGAAACGAACCTACCCGAGAGCACCGGAGTTTGTGCTCGACGGTGCCGAGTGGCTTCAAGGGGAACCCGCGACGATGGAAGATCTGCGGGGCAAAGTTGTCGCGGTGTACTTCTACGCGTTTCAGTGCATCAACTGCCAACGGAACTTCCCTCACTACCAAGCCTGGCATGAAGATATGGCCGACAAGGGATTGGTGGTGATCGGGATTCAACGACCCGAAACGTCCGCCGAGCGAAGCCGAGAACGTGTGTTGGCAGCCGTCAAGAAAGATGGTTTCGAATACCCCGTGTTGTTCGATGAAGAATCCGGCAACTGGAACGCTTGGGGAAATACGATGTGGCCGACGACCTACTTGATTGACAAGGAGGGGTTCATTCGCAGGTGGTGGCAAGGCGAAATGAACTGGCAGGGCACCCCCGGTGAGCAGCAAATGCGAGAGAGCATCGAGCAATTACTTGCCGAGTAGGCTGTGGGGGATTGTATTGACGGGGCGTTGAGGCGAAGACAATCGCTTGTCGATTCAGCCATTTGGAATGTGTCGGCGTCCGGTAACCGCGGGCTATCGCCGATCGGCTGATTGTTTGATCCCCGAACTTATCGCATCGACAGCCTAGTCACTTCGGTTTTGGCGGAAGGAACCGTGGCGAACTCCAGTTCGGCTGATACGATTGGAATGCCACAAATCGAGGTAAGTCACATTCGGTGTGTCGCTGCCAGCTAGTTTACCCCTGACATAGAAGCTGAAACTCAGAATGGAACAGTCCTTTCTCGCCTACCTTCGCGGTCGAACTCGCCAATTGCCTCAGGTCGCGGTCGGCATTGGCGACGATGCGGCTGTGATCGATTGGCCGGGATCCGCCGCCTCCGACCAACCTCAGCTTCGTCAGGTCGCGTGCACGGATCAAATTCTCGACGGCGTCGATTTCCGATCGGAAGACCAGTCGCTGTGCGACATCGGTTTCAAAGCCATGGCGATCAACCTCAGTGATATCGCGGCGATGGGAGCGACGCCTTCCTCGGCGTTGGTGACCCTGGCGTTGCCCGCCGAAAACGCAACCGAGATTGCCGGCGAAGTCTACGAGGGAATCCTCGAAGCGGCACAAGAGTATCAAGTTGCGATCGCGGGCGGCGACTTGTCGACCTATGACGGCCCTCTGTCGATCAGCATCACCATTCTCGGTTGGACGGAGAAACCATGGTTGCGAACGGGTGCCGAAGAAGGTGACGCATTGTTTGTCACTGGAGCATTGGGCGGTAGTTTGCTGGGGCGACATCTTCGACCTGAACCACGCGTTGAGTTGGCCGCAAAGCTCAAAGACAAAGTCAACGTGCATGCTGCGATCGATGTCAGCGACGGATTCAGTTTGGATCTCGACAGGATGCTCGCCGCCAGTCGCATGGGGGCGGAGTTGGAACTTGAGACGCTGCCGATCTCAGAGGCCGCACATCAGTTTGCTGGGAAAAGCGGCCGGACTCCGCTTGAGCATGCTTGGAGCGACGGCGAAGACTTCGAACTGATTTTCTGTGTGGCGCCCGAAGAAGCGGCGATCATCGAATCGACCGATTGGGGCGTGCCGGTAACGCGAGTTGGCAAGGTCGTTGGGCGAACTGGGCTATGGAAACGAGTTGCGACCAGCAAGTTTGAACGAGTGTTCCCGCAAGGTTTCGTGCATGGCGAAACCGATGTCGCCGCGACCAATTGATCCAACGAGCGTAATCTAAATGAACGATTCCGATTCGGACCTTGGAGAGCAATTCACGTTCGCAATGGGCGAGTTTGATGCGTCGTTTCCCAAAGGTTATCGCTACGCGAAAAATCATATGTGGGCGACGCCATCGCCGGACCAATCGGCTGCTTCCGGCAATGATCAATGTGTGTGGCGGTTTGGTTTGTCGGCTTACGCCGTGCGTCTGCTGCAAGACGTCTACTTTCTGGATTGGATCGTCGACCCCGGGACGCCCTTGTCGGTCCGCAAAACGATCGGATCGATCGAAAGCAAGAAGGCGGAAAGCGATTTGTTTTCGCCCATCGCTGGAGAATTGGTTGCGATCAACAGTGACGCGATGGACGAACCTTCGGTCATCAATGCGTCGCCTTACATCGACGGATGGCTGATCGAAATTCGTGGCAACACATCCGAAGAAAACCTGTTGTCTTCTGACGTCTACGCCGAGCATCTCAACGAGGCCTGGGAAGTCGCTCAGCGAACGATCAAAGGCCAGGCCAACCACTGAGCCACAAAGCTTGTAGCTCAGTGGTCCCCCACCGAGTCAAAACTCAGCGACATCAAACGACGTTCACACTGATGATCTTCGCGATCATTTCACCGGACGAACCAGGACCTGCAGTTTCTTGCTGGCGTACTGAGCCGCGTTGCTGGTGAAGGTCCAATCTTTGTGCTCGCCAGAATGGTTGCCAATTCCCAGATCAGCACCCGAGCCTTTCTTCCAATTGTTGATGGCAAAGACGGTTTGGCGAGCACTCACATTGTGAACTTGCATGCAGCCGTAGCCATCCACTGGCATACCGGGATCATCGCCAAAGTCGAAAGCGGTCCCGGATGCGCCCGGAACTTTGGCGGCGTTGTTAGGGCTGTAATTGTTGGGCCAAAATTCGATTCTGCCGTTCTTGATTTCGTTACCCGACGACACACTGCTGTCACTGGCGTAGACATTCATTGACTCGACGGTTTGCTGAAACTTTGCATTTGCATCGACGGTCGGAATCCCAATTTTCGCAATGTCGTCGGTGAATGCGTCCATGCTGACAAAGACTGACTTGACGTTGCCGCCGGCATCTTCGAGAGACACCAGGTAAGCCACTCGATCGAAGTCGGAGATGTCTTCATGTCGGTCGACGTCGTACTGGATCTTTGATCCCAGCTTGCTCAGGTCCAACTCATAAACCAGTTCGTAGTCCGCCGCGTTTGGAATCGTTTGAGCAAACTCGGGCACCTCGCCGGCTCGGAATGCAGAAAGCGGCAGTCCGGTTGCTCCGCGAAGATTGGGTTCGGCAAGTTTGTCCCATCCAAATCGCATCGCGGTTGGTTGCTGGACTTTTGCAGAAGACAAAACGATTTCATCGCCTTCGATTTTGGCGTCTGCTTTTTGGAATCCGCCGGAGTTGGGGCCGATGATTTCGAACCAATCGGGCGCCTCACCATCGCTGGTTGTTAGTTTGCCGCCGGTGTGTTTGAACCGAAGACGCAGTTGGTTGTCCTCCGTTTGGATCGAGTCCAAGAGAGGACTGTGCGCGACCAGATCGGTTTTTCCGTAATCGTGGTGCAGTGCCAAGTCGGCCAAACGCTTGCCAACATCTTGTTTGTTCGGCGGGTGAATGTCATTGACGGTCGCGATGTCGTTGGTGACGACCATGCCCGTGTTTGGAATGGCTAGAGCAGCCGCTTGTGCTTCCCAGAACTTGGCCAAAATCGATCCGGCTTCGTCGCCATATTGATAAGGTGCGATCTGTACGAAGTAGAACGGGAACGGCCCTTGGTTCCACTTGGCTCGCCAACCTTCGATCAGAGCCCGCATTTTCGCGGTGTACAGCATTCCTTCGCGATGATTGGCTTCACCTTGGTACCAAATCGCACCTCGGATCGGCATGTGGATCAACGGATGAATCATGCCGTTGTAAAGCGTTGTCGGTTGGCTGCGGGTTGTGAACGGCGTTAACGAGCTTGGGTATTCAGGGGCAGGCTCGATGAATGAGTCGTTTGCCAATGCTTCTTCGGCTTTCGCGACCCAGTTTTTGGTCGATTGCAGGTGCTTCTGAAGTGCGGATTCAAACGCGTCTGTTCCCGGTGTGCGTTGCGTGACCGATTCGGAGATGTCTTTGAGTTCTTCAACACCTTCGAACCCAACCGGTGGCGTCCATGGTTCGATACGAGTCCCGCCCCAAGATGAGTTGACCAATCCAATCGGCACATTCAGCTCTTGGTGCAGTCGCCGAGCCATGAAGTAGCCGGCGGCGGTGAATTGGCCGACGGTCTCGGGGGAGCAGACTTGCCAAGGTGCGGGAACGTCATCCGCGGCAACCGGCGAAGGAACACGCGGTACTTTCATGTGCCGGATCTGCGGGAAGTTTGCCGCTGCGATTTCTTCTGCTGCGTTGACGCTGGACTGGACTCGCCACTCCATGTTGGATTGGCCCGAGCACAACCAAACTTCTCCGACCAAAATGTCGGTGAGCTGGATTTCGTTGTTGCCGGTTACCTTGATCGCAACCGGATCGGCACTGGCGGAGCGGGCGGGAAGCTCCACCATCCAATTCCCCTTGCCGTCAGCGGTCGCGGTCGCTCGATCGTCTCCGATAGAAACTTCGATCTTCTCCGATGGCTCGGCCCAACCCCAAACTCGGATCGGCTTTTCTTGTTGAACGACCATGTGATCGGTGAAGAAGCCTGGCAACTTCACATCGCCGTGGGCGATGAGCGGTTGCAAAACGCTCGCGGAAAGAGCAAGAGCGATGGCCGCAAGCAGCGAACTTCTGGGACGCGAACCGAGTTGTGTCATGGTGAAAAACTTTGCTGGGAAGGAGGGGGAGGGAAAGCGGGTCAACGTTCTGCAGGGAGGTCGGGTTGTTGCCACGCACTCATGCCGCCATCGACCAGCAGCGTTTGTCCGTGAACGTGCTGGGCGACATCACTGAGTAAAAAGATTGCCGCACCCACGCATGCATCAGGCGACGGGATTTGGCCATTGGGTGTGTGCAATTGCATCCACGATTCGATGGAAGCATCGTGATTGACCACATCGGTGAGTCGGGTACGAACCAGACCGGGGGCCATTGAGTTGACACGGATTCCATGTGGGGCCAATGACACGCAGAGCGAACGGACCATCGAAGCCACGGCGCCTTTCGAAGTGTCGTAGGCGGTGTGATCGGGTTCGGCTAAGAAGCCATTGATTGAACCGGTGAACAGGACGCGACCGGCGACTTGGTTTTGTACCCAACATTTCGCGAAGGCTTGCGTCAGAAAGTACCCTGCCCCGACGTTCAAATTCATCGTGGTTTGATAACGCTCGGGAGTCATTTCCAAAAACGGCACGTCGATGAACGTTCCCGCGTTGTTGACCAACGTGTCGACTCCCGGCAACGCCTCGTCGATCTTGGCTAGCAGGTCATCGATCCAGGTTTCGGCGGGCTTGGACAAATCGCAGAGTATCAGCTCGGCGGTCCGGCCGTTTTCGCGGCAAGCGGTTAAAGTGGCTTCGGTCGCGTCGTCTCGTTCCAGACCAATCAAAACCAGGTCCGCGCCGACGCTGCTTAGCCCACGGGCGATCGCACCGCCGACACCTTGTGTGCCGCCAGTGACGACGACGCGGCGTCCGTCCAAACGAAATCCATTTGGATGAAACGCCGCTGCAGCAGATTCCGGTGAAGCGTCACCGGGGGATGCATCTGGCGAATTCAAAGCGACGGTTTGGTTTCGGAGTAATCAGCGAAGTGCTGCTCTGTTTTTTCGCGATCAAAGTCACCGTCGTGCAACACGATGCGGAAATGAAGATCCAAGTGTTCTCCATCGGCAATCTTGACGCCGTCGTATTCCGGTTGGCCAAAATGATGGCGTCCAAACGGGTTGGCCGCGAACAAACCGTACGTGCGAACGTGCCAGTAGCAGTCGGGTTGCGAGTTATCGGGATGATAAAACATCGTGATGCCTGCCGTTGGCCAATCAGATGGCTCGTCCGAATCGGCTTGTAGAATTGGGCCGCTGTAATCAACCCACGAAGACTTCTTGCCCCATGCGGCTCCGTCTTTCAAACCTTCCGCGTTCTGTCCGGTGCCGCCGAGTTTCGCATCGACTTTCATCGTGCCTGCCACTCGGGCTCCCAGTGTGCCTTCCTTGGTGTCACCAAATACAACGTCGCCATCGGTTGCCATCAAACGAACGTCCAAGTCGATGACGGTGTCGCCCTGCGATTCGGAAAAGCTCCAACGTCGTTGATCACTCAAGATGCGGTTACCGTCGGGGTCGTTCCAATCGTTCTTCGTGGTCAGGGTGACTCCGTTTTCGGTTTCTTCTTTCGAGAGTGATGTCTGTACGACGTAGCCGGTGTGTGGCGTTGGCTTGTCCAACCAGAAGTCGAACTCGTTGACGATCCCGTGGGTGAACCACAGCGAACGATGGTGATGGTGATCGTCTTTTTCGTACTTCCCCTTTTCCTCCATTGGGTAGTCGCGGGTCAGCGGTTGTCCCGATGGCGAATGCAACGGATAGAGCCCGGGCGTGCCGAGGAGGCTGGAGTGGTGACGGGCGATCAATTTTCCACCCCGATAAATCTCAACATCCTGTTGGTTCGAATCCTTATCATCAGACGCGACGGTTTTGGCTTCCCACGTGGCAGTGGCGTCGGCGGTTGCTGCTGCAGGTGGGGCGGCGGAAACGGCCTGAGCGATCGACAACGCTGCGACGGCGACGCAGGCATGTAGAGTCAGTGGCCGAAGGAACCGGTGAAAACAGAGTTGATTCATCAAGGTGGGTCCGTTTGGGTTCATAATCAGTGGGAATGCGTTTGATTGTTTGGCGGCAATCGTTGTCCGAAGTGATCGCGATCCCAATGGCATCGGGAGTTTCTCGTGATCGCGGTGCAACCAGTTGCTGCAAGGGTGGGATTGGGAGGGGGGAGCGAAAATCAGCGAGCAAACTGAGCGTCTGATTGGCCGGTTGCTCGCAGGTCGATGGATTATGATAGAGGGGGACGAAGCACGATGCCATCTTTTCTGATTTCTGTTTTTTCCGGAGCGGACACAATGTGTCACCGAGGCGGTTCGAAGTGTTTGATCTGGGGTGTGTTGTTGCTGTTTTGCGTTGGCGGACCCAATGCGGACGCCCAACGAACGAATCAGAGAAACGTCAAGAAGCCAAACGCAAAAACAAAGATTCGGCTCCCTGAAAGCGTTCGCACGAAGAAGCCGGTGGACATGGACGTCGCTCCCGTCCGGCAATCCAGTCGCGATGAGATTCGCTACGCGGCAAACGAACTCGATACCTTCATCGAGCGAGAATTGCTGGCCGAAGGAATCGCCCCTCAAGAATTGGCCAGCGACGAAGTCTTTTTGCGCCGGATTTACCTGGACGTTGCCGGCCGTATTCCAACTCTGCAAGAAGCGGAACAGTTCCTCGCATCGAAATCAAGTGATCGTCGAGAAGAGCTGATCGATCAATTGCTCTCCAGCCCCGACTACGTCAGCCACACGTACAACTGGTGGGCGGACACGCTGCGTCTGGTGGATCGCCCTCAACCCAACTTGGTTGCCGATCCATACAACGGATACGTCAAGGAATCGATCGCCGAGAACAAACCGTACGACCAATGGGTCTATGAGATGCTGACGGCGGACGGCAAAGTTTGGGACAACCCGGCCGTCGGTTTCCAGCTTCGTGACGATGGAATGCCGCTGCCATACATCGACAACACGGTGCGAGTTTTCCTGAGCACACAGATCGGATGCGCTCAGTGTCACGATCACCCGTTTGATGAGTGGTCGCAGTACCAGTTCTATCAGTTGGCTGCGTTCACCGCCGGTACCAGTACCCGCATGCGAAAAGGCGATCCCGGTTATGAAAAGACGAACCCCGCCAACGCCCTCATCAATGAAGGCAAGAAACGATTCGACAAGGGCCGTGTGCCCGGAGAGTTCCAACGTATCGCTCGAGCGAACACTTACATCGTCAGCGAACGACCTCGACGTTTGCGTTTGCCTCATGACTATGCCTATCGCGATGCCAAACCAAAGGATTTTGTCGAGCCAAAGGTGCTTTGGGGAGAGATCCCATCGTCCGCCGCCAAATCCTCACCCCGTGAGCAATTCGCGGCGTGGGTGACCAGCCCCGAAAATCCTCGGTTCAGCCAAACGATAGTGAACCGCCTTTGGAAGCGTCTGATGGGAGTTGGCTTTGTCGATCCCGTCGATGACTTTCGGGATGAGAACCCATGCGTCAACGAAGCCGCGATGGATTACTTGTGCAAAGAATTGGTTCGCCGCGGTTTTGATTTGAAAGAGCTGACACGCATTGTGTTGTACAGCCAAACCTACCAACGCAAAGCCGTCGACTATGACATCACCGACGGTGACTTGTACTACTTCCCCGGACCCACCGTTCGTCGGATGACCGCCGAGCAGGTTTGGGACTCGATCTTGACGCTGGCGGTCGACAACCCGTGGCCATTTCAGCGTCCAACGGCAGAAGAAATGAAGCCAGTGATGGATCTGGATTTTTCCAAGGTCGATTTCGCGGAGGTCCAACGACGATCCGCGAAGTTCAAAGAAACTTATTTCGCGTCCGTTTACAAACGGAATCTCAATCAACACGCCTATCAACGCAACGTGTTGTGCCGTGCCAGCGAATTGCCATCTCCATTGCCTGCGGATCACTTTCTGCGTCAGTTCGGACAGGGCGACCGGGAGGTCATCAATGGCTCCCAAGACGAGGCCACCGTGCCGCAAATTTTGGCGATGTTCAACGGTCCAATCACTCACGTGATGCTGGAGCCCGGATCGGCTTTGGTCGACAACGTTTTGGAAAAGAACAACATCAAGAAACGGATCGATGCCATCTTCCTGAGTGTCTTGACTCGCGAGCCATCGACGGAAGATCGCGTCCTCGCCTCTCGCGAATTATCGAGTCAGAACCAGACCGGTGTCGGTTACGGAAACATCATTTGGGCATTGCTCAACACTCGAGAATTCCTGTTCGTCCAGTGACGCGGACTGTCATGAATTGATGTTTCTTTTCAATCCTCATCCCACTCATCACCCGCGTTGCGGTTCAGCCCCCACGAGATCGAATCATGGCCGGAATTGAATTCACCCTGGAAGATCGACGACGATTCATCAAACGATTGGCAAAGCAAACACTCGGCGTGTCGTTCGCCGGTGGCATGCTAGGTGGACCGTGGTGGGATGAGTTGTCGCCTCAAAACCGTGCACATGCGGCATCGGCATCCGCCAAGAAAGCCAAGCACATCATCTATTTGTTCATGGATGGTGCGATGTCACACTTGGATACCTTTGATCCGAAAGAAGGCGTGGAGGAGGCGGGGGAGACGAAACCGATCTCAACGCGAGTGCCCGGTATTCAGTTTGGCGACCGATTTCCAAAGCTGTCGTACCTAGCAGGTGCAATCGCGACGGTTCGGTCCTTGTCGACAGAAACCGGGGCTCACGAACAAGGCCGCTATTTGATGCGGACCGCGTACAAGCAAATCAATTCCATTCAGCATCCCGGTATGGGAGCGTGGATGGTCGATCGACAAGGTCGCGCAAACAGAGAACTGCCGGGCAACTTTTTGATCGGCAGCGGCAACCGGCATCCGGGAGCCGGCTTCTTACCGCCGGCGCTCTCGCCCGTCCCGATTGCGAATGCAAACTCTGGTTTGCAAAACATCAAATTGCCAAAGTATCTGGATGAGAAACTGTTTTACCGACGATTGGCTTTGGTCAACCGATTCGACAAATCGTTTCAGTCACAGCGCACGAACAACGACGTCGAAGCCTACAACCAGCTTTACCTGGAGACTCGCAAGCTGATGGGCAGCGAGCATTTGAAGGTCTTCGATTTGAACGAAGAAGATGCAAAGATCCGCGATGCCTATGGTCGCAATTCGTTTGGCCAAGGTTGCTTGCTCGCACGCCGTTTGGTGGAATCGGGAGCTCGGTTTGTCGAGGTCAATTTCGGTGGATGGGACATGCACCAAGACCTCTATTCTCGTTTGGACGAGAAGGCGACCCAGGTCGATGACGGGATGGGCTTTTTGCTTCGCGACCTTCACTCGAAGGGATTGCTGGATGAAACGCTCGTGGTTTTAACGACCGAGTTTGGGCGAAAGCCCAAGATCAATGCGAATGCGGGTCGGGATCACCATCCCGGAGTGTTCTGCAGCTTGTTGGCAGGTGCCGGAATCAAGGGTGGCCAAGTGTTGGGGGCATCGGATAAGCACGGCAGCTATGTCGATGAATACCCGGTCAGCGTTTCATCGTTCAACAAAACCATCGCTGCGGCGGCCGGATTGCCGTTGGACGAGGAGTTCTTCGCGCCCAACGGACGTCCCTTTAAGATCGGGGGCGACGACGATCCCATCCCCGAACTTCTTGCCTGATGTAAGCTCCCATTGTCAGAAACAGCTCAGTTGGTCTCGCATCGTCGTGCTGTTCTGGCGTTGGTCGTTGTCAACGTTCTCTGGGGATCTTCTTTTCCCTTCATGAAGACGTTGAATCTTCTCGCTGACGAACACTTTGGTGTGGATGAGCACACGGCCTCTGGAGCTTTTCGGGCGGCGGCATCTGCGTGGATGATCGGTTTGCGATTTACATTGGCCTTCGCGATGTTCGCGATCTGTTGCCGGGGCGTGATGAGACGCGTTCGCTGGCCGCACTTCCTCGCCGGAGTCGCGATCGGTTGCTTGTTCGTCATCGGCATGGTGTTGCAAGTAGCCGGGCTATCGACCATTCCCGCATCTCGCAGCGGGTTCCTGACCAGCCTCGCTGTGGTTTGGACGCCCGTACTCGCAACGCTTTTTGAACGACAACGTCCACGAGTAATCGTTTTGCTCGCCGCCGGAGTTTCCTTGTTCGGTGTGGCGATTCTGACTGGATTGCTGCAGTGGGCCGACGGCGGCCTGCGTTTCGCACCCGATGGACTTGGGCAATGGAAAACTGGCGACACGCTGACGCTGCTGGCGGTGCTGTTCTTCAGCGGCCAGATCGTTGCGGTCGATTGGTTTGGAAAACGGTTGGATTCGCTTTCGTTCACGCCATCGATGTTCGGAACCACCGCCGTGTCGGCGTTGCTGTTTTTTGCGCTGATCCAGCCCAACATTCCTGAGGTATCGGCAATCGATTCGGCTAGCGCGGGATGGTACGCATTGACGATTCAGCCGAGGTTCTACGTTCTGATCGTGTTGCTTTCGATCTTTCCGTCGTTGGTTGCGTTCTCGCTGATGAATCGATTTCAACCCAGCGTGTCACCAACGCAAGCATCGGTGCTCTACACCCTGGAGCCTCTGATGGCGTCCACCTGGGCGATGTTCGTTCCCGGTCTGCTCAGTGTTTGGTGTGCCGTCCAGTACGCAAACGAAACGTTGACCTTTGAACTCGTGCTCGGCGGAACCATCCTGATCCTCGCCAACTTGCTGGCACTCTGGCCATCAAAGGAAGCGTGATGAATACGCGAGTACTGTCCTAAACGGTTCCGTCACGTGGCCGTCCGAACCGAAGCTTCACAGTCCCGGCAAGGGCTCTGTCACCACTCCCGTAACCAAAAACGCAACTTCAAACCTCTTGCATTGGGAAACCGATGCTCTTGCATCGGAATGTCTTTTCACTAATAGAGACTACCAAAAAATTGCTAGCACCGCCCCCGTTGGGGCGAAGTCGTGGAACAAAACCTACGCAGCCCAAAGCAGCGTCCAACCCAAAGATTGAGCAACCAGCCTCATCACCACACAACTCATTTTCTAACCTCACATCTTCTAACCGATTCACGGCTGCCCTCACTCCGTGACCACGCGAGATAATGTGACGCGACAGAACCGTGCTGCGCTGACATCCTTCAGCGAGCCGCAAAGGGGGCATCCTGACGCAGTGAATTCGATGGGCATTTTGGCTGCGCGGTTGAGCGCACCGGCGGATGCGAGTGTTCTTCCGCAGCCACTTCGGATGTGTAATCTTGGTGCCCCGTCCTCGGGATGACAATCCTGGCGGTCACCGAACCGAACGCACCTTCTCAGCCGAAACCAACATGTCTCACGAATCAGCCGATGCCCAGAGTTCAGCTGGACGTTCAACCGAACCCAATCTCGATTCGACGAAATTTGCCGAGGTGACATCAGGGGTCTATCGTCGCTTTGATGCGGAATCGGTTTGGATGGCATTGCGCTATGCGGTTGGGCAACAATTGTTCGATGAGAACCCGACGATCATGTTGATGTTCGTGCGAATTGCGGAGATCTATCCGGAGGCTCATGCACGATTGCAGGAGATCCGGTCCCAGGAATCCGGTCCGTTGCGTCAAGCGATTGACTTGATTGTCGATCCCCCCAACGAGCTTCGTGAAGCGAAGTACCTGCCCGATTCGATTCAGTCGCCCGGTGAGATGGATCTGTGTTGGGCGGAATTTCTAGTGACCGGGAAAACGGAAGTCATCGAGAAGATTGTTGCAGTGCTGGACCGTGACGACCGGACTCGTGAATTCCTCAATCAAACGCTCTCCAGCGACGCGACTGATTTTCAATTGTCCGATGCGGAGCGCACTGAGCTTCAACAATTTGGAATTGGAATCGGAAAGTTGTCGGAAGATGCCCGCTGGGAGGTCATGACGCCAGGTGATTGCGATCTGTTTCTATGGTTGGCGATCAAAGACCAAAATGAAACCTGTTCGCGAATTTTGCAAGCCATGGACGAACCACTGAAACTGCACTTGGCGAGCAAGGGAGCCGCGCTCTGGTCACTTCAGGCGAATGCAACGCAGCACGGGACAATTCGCTTGCTTTGTGAACAGGCAAGCAAGCAACCTGGTGGTTTCGGGCGAAAACTCCTGGTTCCAGCCTGATGTGCTACCCACCAAGCTTTGAGTCATTCGTGGACGGCTAGAAAAATGGGACGGGGGTCAAATGAGGTTGGTTGGGTCACGTGGGCCTTCGTCTTGAGGGTAGTTTGGCCCACAGGTCGTATTTGTCAGCGAGCTTTTCGCCCGTGTCGATGTTGCCGAAGAGTTCTGAGCGGTGGTAGTTTTCGATTGGCGGGATGGGAGAGTTGCTTCGTTGGTGGTGTCGCTGCGGGGCGCGATTGAGGCGGTTCTTTCTTTGGTGGAACCGCCCCTGAAACGTTTTCGATTCAGAGGCGGTAGGTTGTCTGCTTTGCCGTAAGACGCCAAGCAGCTTTTGGTGATCCCTCTCTTTAGGAGCCGATCAGGTCGCCGGAAAGTTCGAGGGTGTCGCCGAGGTCATTTTGCAGGCTTTGGAGTTGCTCGAAGAGGTGTTTGACGATCGGTTGCATGGCGGGATTGGTGGCCAGGTTGGTTTGCTCGCCGGGATCGTTTTGCATGTCAAACAGTTCTACCGTTTGGGCTTTGGGGAACACGATGAGTTTGTGCTCGGGTGTGCGAATGCTGCGTTGCAGATTCAGGTAGGCGCCGTAGATGGCTGGGTACGGTGTCACGCCTCCGTCCATCAATGGAAGCACGCTGTGGAAGTCAACGTGATGGGGTTTCTCGATCTTTGCTAGTTCCAATGTTGTTGGCATCACGTCTTGCAGGTAGATCGGTTCTTCAATTCGTACGCCCGCTTTAACGCCGGGGCCTTTGACGAGAAACGGCACGCGAACGCTGTGGTCGTACGGGTTCTGCTTTCCGAGAAGACCATGTTGGCCGACTGCGAGGCCATGATCAGCAGTGAAGAAAATCCATGTGTTGTCGGCTTCTCCGGATGCTTCGACCGAATCGAGGATGCGGCCGATCATCGCGTCCATGTGCGTTAGCAACGCGTAGTACTCGCGACGATGAACTCGAACGGCGTACTCGGTTCGTGGGAACGGCGCCAAACGCTCATCCCGAAGTTTACGTCCACATCCAATTTCTTCCGCATAGGGATGTAGCGGTTGGTAGTTTGCAGGAACCAAGATGTTTTCCGCAGGGTATTTGTCGAGGTATTCCTGCGGAGCCTGGCGGGGGTCATGGGTGGCGTTGAAGGCCAAATACATGAACGCAGGTTGGTCGTGCTTGGCCGCGTCGGCGAAGAAGTCATCGGAGTGGTTGGCGATGACCTCGCTCCAGTGCGTGCCGCCTTCCCAGAATCCGCCCCACTTGGGATCTGATGACGACCACGGATCGGGTTGGCCCTCAATCGGCCGGTTGTAGCCTTCCGGGAAATCTTTGGGCATGCCGGGGCGGGTATCTCGAACGACGTCAAATGATTTCTCGGCGTTTGCCCGGCAGTGCCACTTACCCGTCATGTAGGTACGGTAGCCGGCGGACTTCATCATCTCGCCCCACCAGCGTCCTTCCTGACGTTCCTGTTCGGATTGGTTGTAGATTTCCTGTGCTTGCCAAACAAAACGTCCCGAGTTCAGCATCGTGCGGCTGGCCAGGCAGACGGCACCGCTCCACGAGCCCATGTTGTAGGCGTGATTGAACGACGTGCCTTCGCGAGCGAGGCGATCGAGGTTGGGAGTCTCAACCTCTTCATTGCCAAGTTCCGCGATGGAATCAAAGCAAAGGTCATCTGCGAAAATGAAGATGATGTTGGGGCGTTCGTCCGCGAAAGATTGAGCAGCGGATAGATTCAGAAAAAGCGTGCCTAGAGCGAGGCACGCTGCGATCATTGAGCGAGGCATGAGCAAGAAAGCTAGGTGGGAGGTGGGGAAGAAGCCTCCCAGTCTAGCTCAATGAATTTGCTTTGGGGGAACTCGATGGAGTTCAGCTGGCGCCCAGTTCGACGTCAATCTTGGCATCTCGTGCTGCGTCGCGAAGTTTGCTCAGTGCACGAGCTTCCAATTGACGAACGCGTTCTTTGGTCACGCCCATTTCTTCGCCGACCTCTTTCAAGGTCAAAGGTTCCACGCCGCGTTGCAGACCAAAGCGAGCGGTGATGATCTTTTGTTCGCGTTCATCCAGGCGATCCAAGATGCGAGCCAACTCACGTTGACGTTGCAGCTGAACGGTCTCTTCCAAGTACGGGTCCAAGCGTTCGTCTTGATGCGCGACGAACATCTCGTCCGGCGTTGCTCGGAAGCGATCGCGATGTTTGAATTCATTCGGAATGGTCCGAGCGAAGTTCTTCATGATCGCCCATGAGGCGTAGGTGCTGAACTTGTTGCCTCGCGAGTAATCGAATTTCTCGACTGCTCGGATCAAGGACATGTTCCCGTCGCTGATCAGCGAGAAGAAATCTTCCGCCGATGCGACGTGGCGTTTCGCGATGGAAACCACCAAGCGCAAGTTCGCTTGCACGATCTTGTTCTTGACCTTGACCGCTTCTTCGTACAGCGATTGGATTTGGTCCATCACTGCCGTGTCCATGCGATCGGCGTCTGTCAACGATTGACGCAGTTTGTTCGCACGGTGCTTCAGGTAGTTCATTTTGCGGAAGAGGTGGCCCTCTTGTTCCCGCGTCAACAGCGGCACGTCGTACAACGCAGCCAAGTAGCTCGGCAGTTCCGAAGGGGCTCGCACTTTACGGGCGGTTTCGGAAACAGGCATCTCAGCCAAGTACTCGCTTTCGCGAGAGGTGTTTTCGAAATCTTCGTTGTAGATGTACTCAAGCGGCATCTCGAGCAAATGCTGCATCCGAACTTCGTTCAAGATCCGCTGGATGCTTGTTCGAGTTCGTTTGAACCGTTTGCACAATTGCGGGATGGTCGCACCGTGCAATTGCAATTGGTGAATGACTCGCTTGTCTTCGTCGCTGAGTGTTTCGCGGTGATGAGGGAAAATGGCCAGTTGGCGATTCTTGGCGTCGAAATTCTTCAGCGTGTAGCGAACCGTTTCAGGCGAGCGATGCATGATCGTCGCGATTTGCTGGATCACTTCGGCGAAGGTGGCGCCACCCTCGACCAATTGCCGAGCACGTTCGACCATCTCGGTCTTCTCGTTGTCGGTCAGTTGGCTGAATCGTTCGCCGCGACGGACTTTGTCGCGGTTGTTGGCGATGAATCGATCGACGCTGCTGTTGAGAAAGCCAACGCGTTTTCGTTTGCCAAACAAGAATTTGCGACTGACCAAACCGGCGTCACGCCAGCGGCTGATTGTTTTGGTTGAGACGTGGAAATTGCGGCTGAGGTCGGCCACGGTGTGCACGTGTTCGCCGGCTTCGTTGGCACCGATATCGGCCGAATCCGACAAGTCTTCGATTAGCAAACGCAGGTCGTGCACCAAATCAGCCGACGCGATTGTTTGTCGCAGCGATGATTCGGGACGGTAGTTGGTGATGCGGAACGTGACGTAATCCATCGAATAATCGCGATCGGGCTGAATTTCCGATAGCAATTTTTCGGCCAACAACGACTGTTCGATCTTCTTGGCTCGGGGGCTAAAGCGAGACAATTGATCGCGAAGTTCTTTGACAGCAATGTTTCGGTAAGACGTATGCATAATCTAGGTTTCCCATGCCAGATTGTCCGTGCCGTTGTCCATGCGACCCCGGCGGGTCGTCAGCACGTCAATCCAATTTGCCCGGAGGTCGCCTTATCCATAAGACGATCGGTTAGATCGGGCGGGGAGACTTTGTCTTTGGAACCACCAAAAAGGGGGCTCTCAAAAACCATCCAATTTCTCACCACCGTCTCTTCCGGCGCGACTCCGTGCCACGCCAGTTGAAGAAAACCGGGCATCAGAGCACTGAATTTCGGCAGACTTCGTGGGCTGTACTGATTAGAGCGTGTGATCTCGTCGAGAGTTCGCTGAGACCACCGTTGATAGCGAAAAAGACGAGTTTTTTCGTCTCCGACACGTCGCCAAGTTCCCCTCGTTGACCCAATGTCAAACCGAAAGTGAACCTGTCGAAATGCGCGGCTACCCTGCCCAAATCAGGACGGAGGGTCACTAGTGAAAGTTTCAGGCCAAACGATGCTCCCAAAGTCGAAAATCGCATTTGACTTTGCAAGTGTCCCGCAAAACGCTTGGTTTTCGCTGGCACAAAATTTTTGAGCGTGCGGCAAGTGTCCTTGTCGCTGTCAAAAAAGTGCAAAGTTTACAATCAGTTTGAAACTTTGGCGGTCTCACAATGAGAAAGCCGGCAAGAAGGACGAGATCGGATCAACCGCGAGAACCGGTCGAGCCGATTGAACAGATTGAGACCGCTGCTGCGATGCGGTCGTGCGATTTTCGACTCTGCCGCCAATCCGCTGAATAGATCATGACGAATTCGACTTCCAAACGTGCCACTCCGAATTCTTCGCCCGCATCTCGCCGTGCGTTCCTGGGACGCTTGGTCGCAATCGGCGGCATGGCAGGGACATTAGGAACGAGCCAAATCGCCTCCGCGGCAGGTTCATCGACGAACGACGTGATTCTTCGGCCGCGTCTCGACCTCGGACTCTACCGCGTTCGAATGGAGATGGACGTCAAAGGAAACGTCAATCTGACCAAGGATCCGTTGCTCGCATTGACGGCGAAACCGAGCACCAAACAGCAATTGCCGATCACGGCGAAAGTCGCATTGGACTACGAAGAGCGTTATCTGCGACCCAAAAACGCCGATATGGAATCGCCCATCATTGCCGCCGAACGGCACTACCACTCGGCTCAGGGCGTGAGCCGGTTGAGCCGGATGGATCAGACCACCGAATTGCGTGACAATTTGGGCCTCGTGGTGGCTCGTCGTGACACATTGCCGGAGGCGATTTATGCCTCCGACGATTACTTGAATCACGACGAATTGGATCTCCTGCGGACCCCCATCGCCAGCGTCGCACTGGACCGGCTTCTGCCGACTCAAACGTTGTCGATTGGCGAAAAGGTTGCGTTGGATTCGAATGATTTGGCATCGGCTTTCAACCTGAGTGGCGTCGTCAAAAGCGACGTCGAAATCAGTTTGGTTTCCAACGATGCCAGCAACGCGAAGTTGCAGTTTCAAGGAAAGATGGATGGTTCGGTCAGCGGTGTTCCAACGCAATTGCGAGTGTTGGGCAAATTGACGTTCCAGCATTCCACTCGGACCGTCACTTGGGCGGCAGTCGCGATCCACGAGACTCGCGAAATTGGAATGGCGGAACCTGGATTCGACGTCACCGCGACGATTCGAATGATCCGCAAACCGCTTGAAATACCTCAGGTTTTGCCCGCTTCCGCGGTCGCCGTCGATTTTGACTCGCCACCACCATCGGACCGAATGCTGATGGCAGTGGATTGCGAGAAAATCGGCGTCAACGCGCTTCTGGACCGTCGTTGGCGGATCATGCAGGACGGCGCCGGACAGGCGATCCTGCGAATGATTGAGAACGAGCAAAGCATCGCTCAGTGCAATCTGCGGTCGCTGCCGCGTCTTCCGGAAGGCAATCAGTTGACGCTGGAGGCATTCGAAGCCGACGTTCAGCGAACTTTGGACAAGCAGCTCGACCAATTGGTGCGGTCCGAAGAGCAGTTGTCTGACTCCGGCCTACGAGTTTTGCACGTCACCGCGACGGGCGAAGTCGAGGGGATTCCGATCCAGTGGATTATGATGCACTTCAGTGACGATTCGGGTCGCCGCGTCCAGGCCACCCTGACGATGGAAGGCGACAGCGTGAATGATTTGAGCGGTTCGGACGTCCAATTGGCGGCATCGTTGCAGTGGTCCGGCCCGGCGGTCACCGCGGGCGAGGAAATCGAGCTGGATCCAGCAGAAAAATCCGGCTTGGACGGCACGGAAACAGCTTCCTCGGCCGGTCAGCAATTAAGATTAGAGCCGGCTGACCTGGTTGCTCCGAGCAAAAATCGTCCGGAGCACGTAATCTCAGCCAGTGACCTTCCCACGACCAAGCGTTAACGACGGCTTTTCATGTCAATCATCGCCACACGAACTCGATCTTTGGACGCCTCTTCGGCCGGCTTGCCGCCGCGGTGGGGCTGGACCGGCGTGATGGCGCGATGGAGCCAAAAATCGATCGTCGCTGTCGCGATGTGCGTCTCGGCGAGCACCATTTGTGGCTCCGCACACGCACAAGAGGCTGCTCCGTCGGCCAAGGTGCAAACTGAATTCGCACCGGGAGTTGTGACCGCGATTCCACCGGCTCCGGATCCGAAGGAAACCTTCGATGGTCCACTGACGCTGAAATCGATTATCAACAGCCATCCCGAGATCGCTTGGCAGAGCGACAATCATCCCAACGGCGAGCCTCATTTCGAGCCACGCTCGCGCACGCTGGAAGAAATGGCGAAGCAAGTGATTTTGCGTCGCGAAATTTTTTGCTTTGAGTTTTCGTTCAAACCACTTCGCCAGATGTACCTCGATCTGCCTCGTCCTGACGGCCGATTGCAACGCAAATTGGTGCATTACATGGTGTATCGCGTTCGTTACCGCGGCGGCGATTTGCGTCCCGCCGTTGACGATCCGGACAATCCGATCTACCAGCGAATCGAATCGGTCAGCTACAGCTCCCGCCGGTTCTTTCCGATGTTGGTGCTGAGGGATCACGAAAGCGATCGCAGTTATGTCGATCAAATTCTACCGATCGCCCGCGATCGCATCGCGATTCGTGAGCAAATCACCGCTCCACTGCACAATTCGGTCGATATCAGCACGGTCAAAATTCCACGAACCTCCGACGAGAGCGCACCTGGCGTTTGGGGGGTGGCGACTTGGGTGGACGTGGAACCCGGTTTGGATTTCTTCTCAATCGACGTGTTCGGTTTGACGAATGCATTCGAACAGGACGGTGAAGGCGAAGACGCACCGTATCGCCGCAAAGCGTTGACGTTGAACTTCTATCGCCCCGGCGACAGAATGGACCAAACGGAAGATCGCGTTCGCTTTGGCGTGCCCGCGTATTCGGATCCGGAAGAGCAAAAATACATGCTGGATCAATATGGGCTGGAACAACGACTTGATTACACGTGGACGTTCCGCTAATCTCTCGCCCTCTCAAAAATCTACAACCATTTCTCACTGATCAAAACGCAGAACTTCGATGGCACACAAAAAGGGTCAGGGCAGCAGCCGCAACGGTCGTGACAGCAACGCGCAACGTCGTGGTGTCAAGAAATTCGGCGGTGAAGCCGTTATCGCCGGCAACATCTTGGTCCGTCAGGTTGGAACGAAGTTCCATCCAGGTGCCGGTGTTGGAATGGGCAACGACTACACTTTGTTCGCATTGGTCGACGGCAAAGTCCGTTTTGACCGCGAAGGTCGTCGCGTCAACATTGACGTTGCCTGAATAAAAACCGGCTGACTCTTCTTCCTTGAGCACGTTTGATGTTGCGGGTCTGAACCCGCCACAAGCCAAAGCGGTGCAGACATTGTCTGGCCCGCTTCTGGTGCTCGCCGGTGCTGGCACGGGAAAAACCCGCGTCGTGACGTTTCGCATTGCGAATCTGATCAAGCACGGCGTGAAGCCTGATCGCATCTTGGCGGTGACGTTCACCAACAAAGCGGCTGGTGAAATGCAGGATCGCGTCGGCGAACTGCTGGGCTACAAGAATCAAAAACGGAAACGTGGCCAAAAGGGCCCGCCGAAGCCCACCATCAGCACGTTCCATGCTCAGTGCGTGAGGATCCTCCGCGAGCATGCGCCCGCGATCGGATTTCCCGCGACTTTCGCGATCTACGACCGCAGTGACCAAGAGTCCCTCGCGCGGGCGATTCTGCGTGAGTTGCGGTTGCCGAACACGGCTTTGAAACCCGGTGACATGCTTTCGATCATCAGTGGTTGGAAGAGTGCGTCCGTGTTTCCGGAACAAGCGATGAGCATCGCGAGCACCGACAAAGAGCATTTCGCAGCGTCTGGTTACCGCCGATATCAAAATGGTCTGCGTGCTCGCGGGGCCATGGATTTCGACGATCTGCTGCTGCACACCGAGACGTTGTTCGCCGAGCACACCGATATTCGCGATCGCGAAGCGGGCAAGTATGACCACGTCTTGGTTGACGAATATCAAGACACCAATGGCAGTCAGTACCGGATCACCAAACACCTGACTGAGGTGCATCGGAACCTTTGCGTCGTCGGCGACGATGATCAATCGATCTATGCGTGGCGCGGTGCGGACGTGTCGCACATCCTTAGCTTCAGCAAGGATTGGCCGGACGCGGAAGTGGTTTGGTTGGAAGACAACTATCGCAGCACCGGTGCCATCCTTGAGATGGCCAACACGCTGATTGATTTCAACACGGTTCGTCACGACAAGGTGCTCAAACCGTTTCGCCCGTCAGGCAAGCGTCCTCGGATTGTGCAGCACAAGGATGAGCAAGCTGAGGCCGAGACGGTCGTTCGTGAGATCAAGCACCTGATTGAAAACGAACACATCCAGCCCAAAGACATCGCCATCCTGTTTCGCACCAACGAACAGCCTCGTTTGTTCGAGACGGAATTGCGAAAGCATGATGTGCCGTACGTGATGTTGGGTAGCCAGTCTTTCTTTGACCGGCGTGAAGTCCGTGACATCGTCGCGTATTTGAAATGGATCAATCAGCCCGACGATGAGATCTCGCTGTTGCGCGTGATCAACACGCCCGCTCGCGGACTGAGTAACAAGTCCGTGCGGATGTTGGTCGATCGCGCCGTGTCGAAGGGCATCCCTGTTTGGCAGGTGATGAACGATCCAGAATCGGTTGCGGATCTGACCCCGGCGGCTCTTCGGGGAATCGATCAGCTGAAGCAATTGCTGGGCGATGTGCAGCAACGGTTGACGAATGAAACGATGCGGGAAGGTCTGGAGACGCTGTTGCAGCGGACCGCCTACGCCGATGAAATCGCTCGGCTTTACGATCAACCCGATGAGCGTGAATCACGCATGGCATCGATCGGCGAAGTCGCCAACGCAGTCGCGGCTTACGAAGACAAGAATGAAGAGCCTGATTTGTCGGGGTTCTTGTCCGACATCGCGCTGGCCGGTCGCGAGATGGGCAGCGAGAAGGACAAGTTGGCGATGAAGAACGCGGTGTGGTTGTTGACCATGCACGCGGCCAAAGGACTGGAGTTCCCGGTCGTTTACATGGTCGGGATGGAAGATGGCATTTTGCCCCACAGCCGAACACTGAAAGGCGGGATGGAAGAAGACATCGCCGAAGAGCGGCGTTTGTGTTACGTCGGCATCACACGGGCCCAAGATCAGTTGACGATGTCGCTGGCTTTGACGCGTCGCAAATGGGGCAAGCCTCGTCCGACCAAGCCGAGCATGTTCCTGTACGAGATCACCGGCCAGGCCGACAATCCAAACAAGTATCGCAAGCGGAAACAGGGCGCGTCACGGTCGTAATGTGTGGCGTTAAAGGCGTTGCTGCAGCGATGGTTTGTTCTTCAGAAGATCGTTCGGCTTTGGCCCGTGGAAGGTCACACGCGCCACTTCCCATGCTCGGCCCTCACCCTCGCGTACGCCTGAACGGCGTCGCT
>TARA_R110002073_G_scaffold326726_1_pt1 | contig 57754 bp, 45 predicted proteins | sample TARA_R110002073 | Tara Oceans TARA_R110002073 (sample SAMEA4397174) | marine metagenome | biome: Polar Biome; feature: [DCM] deep chlorophyll maximum layer (ENVO:01000326); material: water (ENVO:00002006), including particulate matter (ENVO:01000060) such as... | depth 40 m
TAGTGCATGATAATATATAATGTAACGCGTTAAGTAGTTGTTGTCAAATCTAAAAGTGAGACAAAGCAACGACAATTGAATCGGCCATGTCATCTGTGCCGGGTTTTGGGTTTCCGTGACGAGTTAGTTCGAACTTAAAATCTTTTGGAAACCTTGCTGCTACCCATTCAATAACTTTTTTCTTTGTGTTCTCGCCTCTTTTAATTTTGATTCCACACTTTGATCTAGCTGATCTTGACGGAACGAGAATTGGAATCATATGAAAGCAGCGATAGGCTGTTAATGAAATCATTCCGTTGAAGCGTTGCAGCTTGCTCATTGTTCCTGCCGTGGTTTTGCCTCCGGAGAACATTGAGAAGGGTTCTTCTATTCTTACTTCCTTTATCTTGTATTTGTGGTCAATCTCTTTTAAGGTATTCGTAAAAAAATCCCAGGCTCTTTCTTCAAAAGGCTCTTTCTTAAATTTTATAAAACCAAATAACAAAAGATTTTGGTTGTCATCTATAACGCAGTATCCAATCTTGGACGTGCTAACATCTAATCCGAGTATCATATATATAATATAACATATTAGGAAGGGTTTGTCAAGTTATTTTCTTTGCTTTTGTTTCTTACAAATCCAATTTCATTTTGAAAGTATATTCAACAGCCTCTGTCTTCTTAAGGGGCTTCGCCAAGGTTGTCACTGCTATGAGGTTATGATTCTTGTCATATATATTAACTTTTGATATGTAAGTTATCTTTTCAAACGATGCTGACGTATGAGAGGCTGTTACAATGTTCTTAATCGCTGTTGATCCTTGGTAAAAAACATCGCCGGAGCCGGTTTGTACATTCAGAGTTTCAGTATAATCTCTATATGTTGGATTATTAGAATGATTTAGTTGTCCTTTTCTAGCATGTGCAAACATTGTCATTGACGTCACATACGAGGTTCCTTTAAAGTTTAGCTCGTAACTAGCCCTGTTCATGTTAGTGCCAGAAGAAGCAGTTCCATCGTTCATTGTTGTACCAAAGTGTAACCATGAAGATGTAACCGGTGAAGAATTCCCAGCAGTTGGGTCTTGTTTATAATGAATACCAAGCGAATTAGAAGGAGCCTCAAGATTATGCGATGCCGTTAGCATTATAATACCCTCATCATATAGTACCAAACCGACAACAGAGCCACTTACACGATTTCCATCATGAATAGATCCTGTAATTTCAATAAGTTCTCCATTTTCATTTATATCAGAACATTGTGCTACTTGTGATCCTGTTAAAATATATTTTAAATTAACAGAACCTTTTTTGATTCTGGAACCAGAATAAATTTGAGGAATAAATATAAAATTGATATCTTCATTTAAAAGATTTCTGTTTGGTATCCCTACCAGAGGGACATGGCCCAGAGAGCCAGTAATACGACCGCGATTACCTTCCAAGACAAAGTGCGGAGAGAGAGATACATATTTATCAGCAACAGTCAATAATGCCGATGCTGTTGCGTTTAATCCAATCGGCATATTATAAGGGACTATATTTGCTGTTGTTAAATCAAATGCATCAAAAGAAATATTTTCTACTCTTCTCGTTAATTTTCTAACAATTCCAACGCTACGTCCATAGCTACCGGTAAGGCCGCCGGGAAGAGTCCTTGCACTGTTAAATTCTTTAAAACGAAATAAACCAGCCTGGCTTCCTATTATAGAATTTTGTGAAGAATATGCTAAATTTTGTGAAAACGAGTCAACAGTGGGGTTGGCCAATACACTTCTAAAATCTTGCCGATATCCCGCCGATGACGAAATCATTGGCCGTCCTCTTAGCCCACCGAGCCATTGAGGATGGGGGGATGTTTCAATATCGTATACGATTAAACCCCCAGTGCCTTTTGTATCCGTTTCTCTATTTGTAATCTGGTTTCCTTGATAAATAAAGATATTGTATTCTGGATAGGTTTTTAGTCGGTTTACGAATAGATCATCTTCGGCAAACTCGAACTTGTGCATTAGTAATCTAGCCTTACCCTAAAGGTTAATTCTATAGTTGGATCTTTCCGAATTGGCTCAGATAATTTACCGACTGCCATCAATTGATTGTCAGCAGAATAAAGCCCAACTGTTGTGACATAAGAAATTGCCTGGTCATCTACATTCTTAACCAACCGGAGAGATGAACCGGTAAGATAAGTTTTATTAGATGAATAGTTAAACTCATTATGGTTAACACGACAAAAATGGATTGTAGAATTTAATTCAATTGTGTTATTAAATTGTAAATTGTAAATTCGTGCACGAAGAGCATCAGCAGAGGCTGTAATTTCCGAACCAGTAATATGTTGAAAACCAGAGCCTCGGCCACCACCAGCAACACCGAAATCATCCGCCATAAACACTGTGTCGGTGTTATCATCATGTAGAACACCACCATCAAGGGCTCTATTAAAAACAGATCCGGATATTACAACGATGCCGGCTTGATAGAAGATTAAACCAACGGCTGGATGTGTAGATGTGGTACCTACAGTTTCTATTTCAATCATGGGCGTGGTACCTAGAGATGTTTGAGCATAAAGCACACCGTATTCACCGGTTGGTGAATTAACAAAATACCCGTCTGATCCACTGGCATCAGTTAATTTAATTCTTTTATTAAAAATTGTATCATCTTTCTCTTCAAATGCGTCCTCGCTAACACCAAGTTCTAATTCAAATGTTCCTTTACTGATTTCGTCTTTAGATAAAAGACGGGAAAAGTTTAGAAAAAAGACTTCATCAAGTTTATCGCCTCCGGTCAAATTACCATCTTTGTCAAAACGTTGGATGTTTCCATCTTTATCATAACCCATTAAAACTTGCGCCAATTGATTATATACATTTATCTTCTTTGCATTCTGTGTATTAGTCGAAGAAGATAAGTTTGAATTCGGCGAGTAGCCCACCGCGATATCAAAAATGTGGTTGGAGCTTGATGATAAATAAGGATAATCATAAACAGACTGAAACATACCATGATTATAATTTTTAATATTATTATCATCATATGATCCACTTATGATCGACCCAGTAATTGGGATTGCTTCGTTCAGAAGCGTTTTGGTTGACGTTATGTCTTGTGAACCTAGGGGTTTGTATATACTAGCCATTTTTCTTTCCTATTATAATTTTGCAAATCTTACTGGTAGATCAACACTATACCCTGTTGTCAATCCACTAACTCTTACTATTGAGTCTATAATTTGTGTTGGGGAATCAGTGCCGCCGGCATTGGTATAAGTGGCAGTAGATCCTAAGCGATCAAACAGATAGTCACTACTTCTTATAGCAACAGAAGATACAACTTTGAATTCAACAGTAGAGGCCAAAGGTCCATCAATTGGTGATGTTCTAGAAACAAGGTTTGTTTGAGACGGAGTAAAAATAAAATTCGGGTCAGAGTTTTTTGATATAATATATATTGCAATATCATCATCGTCAACACTTACAGGACTCAAGAATGTTTTTCCCTTCCTATCGCAAATGCCGCCTAGTCTATTATCTATTTCTATCTGGAATTGTGTTTCTACTAATGAAGGATCAATCGTCGTCACATCAGTTGAATCAATACCTGCGTCAAGTTTTATATAGCCTCCGCCTTGGTCGGGATTCTGACCGAACAACACACCTGCTACAATATTACCGCTACTATCATAACCAATACTAGTGCTTAAGCCAAGGTGTTTATTGTCCTCGGTATTGTCGTTAGTTGCAACAACATAGTTACCATCGGTACCATAGGTTTTTACAGCGTTGTTCGCGACAGTATTTACTTTCAGTATTGGTAAATACAAAAGGTTTTGCATTGATAAAGTCATCAATTTTGATTTCATCGTAGCGCTGTTGTTTGTAAATGCTTCTAGGATTGGTATCTGCAGAATTGTTAAGTCTTTTTGCGCAGTTGATTTTGAATACTCATACAATTCATAATTAATTTCATCATCGCCTAGAGCAAATTTTACTATTCTAAAAGAACCATCGCCTCTTGCTAATCGTCTCCTACCCTCATCTGTTAAAACAGTATCTAAAATAATGTCGCCACTATTGTCTTGAAATGCCATTATGCTTCTCCTTTATTATCTAAATAGCAAAATAAAAAGATTTTACTATGTTTCATCGTTTAACTTAACTGTAATATTTACATCCATTTTTTTACCGGTATGTTTTGAAGTAATTCTAATTTTAAATTTCTTTTCCGCATTGGCTCCTAAAACTAGTTTGTTTCGCAAAACACCAATCGTATTATCTTCCTCATTAAATTCGAGTTGATTAAGGTTTGGGGAGATCTTCAAGATCCTTTTCATTTTTTTATTATACTGGTAGCTTGTATCACTATTAAATTGAAATAAGCCCACCACAGCTTTTGTCTCATCAGAATCTTGTATTAGTTCCACCTCGTAAATAACAGTTGGGTTGGACGGAGTATTATGGTAAGTTAGTGCTCTAAACAAATAATAATACTTTTGATGAGTAACAATATTATCTTCATAAAAAGCATCTAAATTTTCTGTATCAAAAGTATAAGAAGAGATAACTCCTGTATTCTCAAAATCCTCGCTGTCATGCCACAACCAGTTGTTTCTCATGTCTACAGTTGTCAAATAATTAGCTGCAAAGTCTTCTAGTCTTGTTGGTTTACTATCCATTCTATAAATTTCGAAAGCGCCAATGGCATATTTCTTACTAAAGGTGGTTGCATAAATACTATCGGCCGATAGTTGTAGATTTCTCTGTATGGTCGAATCGGTATCTGTGAGGGGAACAAATTGTTCTTCCCTATCGTATAATTCGTTTAAATTTGACTGGAAGTATATTTTTAGCGAGTTTTTCTTTCCACTTTCATTATAAAAAATAGGTTCGGGAACCGGCGGACATTCGTCAAAAAACATAGTTCTGAACTGTTTTACTTCTAATTCAACTATCTGAAAGGATGGTCTTATTTTAACTTCAACTTGAGCTTTATATTTATCCGTGGAAGTAAAGACAACAGCAGGCTCACCAGATTCCACTAGTGTCCCATCGGGCCTCTCCATGATGCCACTTTCATTTGAATATATTAAGTTTGAATAAGAATAGGAAGACCCCAAAACCATTACCAATTCTTTAATTTTATATATATATTCACGGCCAAACTTTAATTGAGTGTCTAAAAGATTAAAATAACCGGATAGTTCATCGTCACTTGCCGATATATAATAAGTCTGTACTGGTAATGTAGCATCGTTGTCTAAAAACTTTTCTATTTTATATCCAAGAATAAAATCTTTACAATCGGTTCCTTGTCCTATATTAATCGTTTTTTGATAATTTCTCAAATTATGCTCATAAAACCATTGGGGTGGTGCTATTATTTTTTGTAAGTCCTCTAACATATTTACTTTTCTTATTTGATTTACAAACCGGTTTGATATTAAAGAGGAATCCAAATCATCCTCCTCTAACAAAAATACCTCATCTCTCTCTTCACTAAAAGTTGATGCATCATAATTTAAAATTAAATTTATCATGTCATGTAGCTTAACAGAAACTTCGTTTTGATTAGCATAAAATTTTCTTTGTAAATATGCTTCATTTCTTTTGATACTTTGCAATAAATATTTTGTTTGCTTAGTCTCATTAAGGATAGGCATAGGTACGGCGCCTTCGCGGCCATAAAAAAGATGTAAAGAATAAGGTACCGTTGCCAGAGCAGTATGAATTCCCACATGACGATCTTTTTCTAAAATAAAAACATTTCGTTGTTTAACATTCAGTTCAGATAATGATGCATTATAATTTTCAATCCTTCCTTCATATTCATTATAGAGTTTTAAAATATCATCAGAAGAATTTGGTATTGCTGATACTTCGTCAGTGTCATATTCTGTTAATATACCTGCTGCGTTTTTGATGAATTGAGATGTTAATTCGTTACTATTGTTTTCATAATTAATAATATTGAGGTTTATCAACTGATTTGATTCATAAGTTTTCGTGGCGTCTTCGTACTTGGGGTGATGAAAGTTTTTAAGCATATTATAAAAAAAGTTTTCATTTGAATTCATCTGAAAATAATGGTCTGTATAATTCGCTGTTTGTTTTATTGTATTAGCAAGATATTCTCTCCATTGAATGTGATCTCTAAACTCGGCCTCATGACCAACAATAGATATTTTTTGAGTAATTTCCGGAAATAATATTTCTCTATTTATAACAGCCTTGGAAAAGTCCGTCTTTGACTCGTCCAGTTTATTAGATTTTAATCTATCTGTCTCACTTAGAGCTCCTTGTTCTGTTACTTCCCAATAATATCCCAATTCCGCCCGAAGGTTATCTGGGACAGGATCTTCTGAAATAACATTAACTGAATCTACATATTTAATAGCCACTAGAACCACCTCCATTGTTTCCGCCGCCTTGAGTTGGGGTCATTGAGACATTTGTTCCCAGTGGTGGCGAAGGCTTTGAATCTTCGCTTTGTTGCGGAATGTTTTTCAATATTTTTAAAAGTGGAGATTTGTTCTCATTCTGACTGACTATATTAGAATTAAGGTATCTCAAAGACAAATCAGATAAAGTATTAACATTTGTAATTTCTTGTCTGGAGCCTTCTGCATCTGGCATGTCAATTTCCATTTCATATCCGACAAGGCGTCTTCTTTCTTGTATTGTGCCTTTTGCATTGGATGATTGGAAAGATGGATTATCATTTAAAATTATTAAACTATTATTAATTGGTGGTAAATTTTTACTACCAAAGAAGCCAAAGACCTGCTCTGTCCAAGGAGTGGATTTTACTAATGAGATTTTATCAGAATTCAAATCATCACTCCTTAATGTTCTCCACAATGGATTGTTTAACATTGCCAAACCTGTTACAAAATGTCGTTCAAACCCAGTCATAATTAATAATTCGTGTACATTTTTTTGAGTTTCTTCTATGATAGGACGAGTTTCTCTGTTTCTTAATGGATCAACATCCACATATTCAACCATCCCCCCAGGCCTGTTGGTTGTCATAACTTGGATTTGTGGAGGAAGAGACGGTGTTTTAACTTGTATATTTGTCTTAAGACGAAACAATCGTGACTCAGTATTGCCCGGATCAAGCTCACTTAGTGATTTAATTTCTCCCTTTTTTCGTAGAAATTTTTGCGGCAATATATCTGTTAATATATCAAAATTACGAGCCATTTGTTTTTTAATTTTTACTCTATCACTTCTTTTTAGTAATCTTGGTATATCAATAACAAAGTAACTATCGGCACCAACATACTCTTTAGCGTCAATAAAGTCACTTTCAGAACCCTCCGCCTTTAATTGCATGTTGGACAGTGTTGCATCAGCTATGGCTATATTAAATTTGCCCACAGGATTTGACAAAAAGTCCTTATCAAAATAAAATATCCTTTCATATTGATTAACTAAATTTTTTCTTTGTTGCACCACTCTAGCAAGACGAAATTTTTTAACATCTTCCGGGTCTATTCCTATAACGCCATGTTGTACTGAAATTGTCCTCTCCGCCGTATTTAATCCTACCGGAGTTAAAAACGGGCTAAAAGTGGGACCAGATGGGAAAAATTTTGTTCGTTCATCTAACATTCTTTTCGAAAAGTCTTTAGATTTAATAACATGTAAATCATTGAATTTTTTATTAATCATCAGATTATAACTTATTTTATCAATTGACTCAATTCTATAAGCTTCTTTCATAGATAAAATAACAGATTTTCTATCAATTTTTTTGCTTTGTATTATCATTTTTTTAGAAGAATTTTTAATTTCACCAACAGCATACCTTTTATTAACAGCATTGAATATATCTATAAATTGTTTCAAAATCTTTCTAATTTTTTCTGGGTTTGTCTTAATAGGTACCAGATCAAGCAATATTTTTTTATTAACTTTTTTGTTTATAGGTAAACCTAGTGTCTCGGTTGCATTGATATAATCAACAACACATTTCCCAAAATCAGAATTAAATAATTTTTTAAATTCTTTTTCAGTTACCAGATATTTGTTAAAAGATTTTTCAAGACCAAGAGATTTTAATATTTTATTTTTATAAGAAGGAACAAATTCATCTTTTTCATAATCAAAATATTTACCGGTATCTATAAACTGAACATAGTTATTTATAAACAATATCGAATTATTCAACTTTCTTGCTACCCTTTCAACATATGCCTCGTGGTTTGTAGAAAAAAACAATTCTACTTCATATTCTACGTTTCGTAAATCATGTTTTCTAGAATAATGATCATTGATAAACAAAGACCTTATACCATCTTTACGAAATAAATTAATTTCTCTAATTGATGCGATCTTAACTGAGTTGCGAATGTCTTCTAGAGAAACATTATCAGAAGATAAAATTCCTAGTTTTCTTTTTGATTTAATTTTTTTTGTGTTTACATCGTATTGCACACCTCTCCTAAAGTCAAATCTTTGGATGTGTTTTACCCTGTTCTGTTCAAAATTAAAAGATAAAATTGTTTTCTTATTAGTTTTTAATTGTTTTACTGTGTTTACACCAAGCCGGTTTTTTTGAGATGTAGTTTCATACACTTCATACAAATATACATTACCATGGTGATATTCAATACCAGATGATAATCTATCAAACAATCTTGGATTAATTTCGTACATAGAACGAGCAACATCAGAATTTTCTCTTATCATCTGGGCTTGGTCATAATGTAAAACAGCCGTCAAGAAATTATCACTTTCTGCTTCAACTTTTAGGGTATGGTAATTTGTTATCATGTCTTTGGCCCTTAAGGAAATATGCTTTCTATTTTAGTATTTTCAACCTGGACGTATCTAAGTTTCCGGTGAGAATATCCTTTAAATTGTTCATGGGTAGATCCTATCATATAACCCTGAGATGGATGATAATGAACGGGACCCGAATATTCTTTATTTGTATCTGGGAAATAGAAATATCCCGATACTCTATTCACCAAACCATTCCTCAAAACAAGTTCCGAGGCCATGGGCCCATAAAATCTATTTAAAGACGGATTTGTAAAAGACAATCCATCCAAATACACTGCGGCATACAATGTAATGTTGTTCGTATCAATAATACTAATGTTTTCAAAACGAAATGGTCCATCATTAGATGTTAAAGAGTAACCATATTTAATAAAATCTTCCCCTAAGGTTTGACTTGAAATATCTGGTGGTGCCAAACCTCTGTAAACTTTATATCCAAGTCCGGCGGCTAAAACAAGATTAGCACCGCCATCAGAGCCGAACATGTCTAATGTAAAATTCCCTTCATTCAAACCGGTTGTAATGCGTGTATATTCTTCATTAAAATAATCGTGGACCATAAGTAATCTAATTTTCATATCTTGCATTTCAGGGCGGCCAAACCAGCTACTTCTTGTGCTATCATACATTACCAAAGAAACAGTAACAGTATAATCTATACCGTTGTTTGTATCTAATTTTATTTTATCAAAATATACATTTGGTAAGCTTTCAATACCGACATCATAGATAGACATTAATCACAATCCTCCAAATCTTCGGGGCCGACACGCGATGCATATATATCAAATCTTTCTGTTCTTTGGTCCGGACATATAAGTTCTTCATCAATAAATTGATCATTTATATCCAAACTATCAACAACTTTACATAGCTCTTCTTCCGGTATTTCCCTATCAACTTCAATTTTAAAATAATGCTCAACATAATCTGGGGCTAATTCAGCACTATCACCTATCTCTTCAAATTGACTGAAATCGTTAATTCTTTCATCAACTAACATATCGTTCACGATAGCATTTGACTCCTTTGAAAATTTTAATGGAAAAAGTTGTTCTCTTACTTGACCATTTGAATAACTTCCTTCCATTATCATAAATACTTCTATTTCAAAATTCTCTTTTTCATAAAACGAATTAAATTCTTTAAAATGTGTAATTGGTATTTCAAATTGTAATTTATCATATGTCCCGTCAGGTCGAATATTTGACGTGAAATCATAATTATCAGAAGAATCCAAAATCTGGCTTCCTGTACTTTTGGTTATTAAATATTCATATTCAATTTGAGGGATTTGTAAAGAGTCCACTACACCTGACGAAGCAGAAAGATAATTCAAACTACTACTTATTTCTCCTCTAAGCATGGTCATCTGAAAACCTGGTGTCTTATCAGAAGAATAAGAAGATCTCCCCAGCGCATAAATACCTTTTTGATTATGAGAAACGTCTTCAAACTCTTCTCGGATTTCATCTATTCTAATATCGACAGAACCAGTTTGTCCATAATTAAAATCTGAGTCTTGGTGAGGGCTCTTTTTTAAATACAAAGTTTTTAATTTCGGAGTTTGATTTACTATTCTATCATGAGTGTTCTCTTGTATCTCAGTTGTAAGTTGTGCTGACGCTGAGACATCATAAAGAACATCGTCATCAGAAAATTCATAATATTTTGGCTTTAATTTGCCAATAGAAAGCAAATAGCGACCATACGGAGTTAATTCAATATCCATTACGTCAGTTTTTTTATTAAAAAATGTCATGAGAAAATCCATCCTATTGCTATAAGTTCAGCCAAAATGGTGGCTCCGTATTGATCTATTGTTCTTCCGTTGGCATAGAACACACTACGTACTCTATTTCGGCCGAGTCCTCCTTGATTTGTAGATCTTCTAGCGTAGCCATACTTCTCGTGCCACCAAATCTTTGCTAGTTCTAGTGTATCTTGTAGTTGTTCTATTTCTTGTTGTGTTTCCTCGTTTGATGCTGTACCCAGTGGAGTTGCGAAACTCCTTTCTAACATTCCTCTAATTTGACCTGCTGCTCCGCCGGCGGAGTAATCGAGTGCTCTTTGGGCTTCGCGCTCTGACTGGGCGTTTCTAAGATCTTCGAAGAAGTTCCCTGCTGTGTTAGTTCCTTGGCCATATGTAGAATCCGACATGTCACCGGTGCGATCGCCATCTTCAAATTTTTCTTCATCAGTTCGGGTGTCAATATCCAACGAGCCAGCGGTATTATATTCTCCATCGCCATCTGCAGACAAATCTGAATCTCCATCGCCTGCGTTCTCTCCCGATAGGCCGTAGTCGTCACTGTCTTCGTTATTAAAATCAGGTACTCCACCAGGTACCGTCACAGAGTTTTCTAAACCTCTGTTGCCTAGGCCAATATTTATTTCTGGTGTTTGGCGAGGTTTCGGCTCTGGCATTATCTCTATATAACCATTGAAATCATTCTGCACCCATTCAACGTCAGCATCAATTAAGGCTAGCTCAACCAAAGAAAAATAATCATAAGGCCAGTTATATTGAACATGCTCATTCGGTTTTTGTCCGCCAGGCAATAAGGTTATCGGATCTATACTTGGAGGTAAATTTGGTTTTGCAATTCGAAAATCCGACATTGCGTCTTGTTCCGGTTTAACCTCATCCTCGATTATATTTTCTCCATCCACAGCAGCCGGCTTTTTATCTTTCTTTGGTTCGGCTGCTGTGCTTTGGCGCAAAATATTGATACGAGCGGGCTTATCGTCTCCTCTGGTAAGGATCTGATTTATAAGATATCTTTGATATTCCTCGTTGGATTTGAATACTTGGCCATCCGCAGTTTCATAGGAGCCATCGGGGCGTCGTTTTGCCGCATTTGCTGTACTGGTGGCACCAGTGCCCAAGCGTTCCGGTGGCTTCGCATCATCACCGGTTCTACTATCGTATTGTTGTAGATAAAAAGGTATACCACCTTTAAATTGTGTAATAAGATTATTCTCCATCAATAAACCTTGGGTTCTGCCGACATAGCCACCGTTTCTAATCATTGGCGGCGTATATTGATATTCACCGGGAAGGGCGGCTTTTTCAAACTCTTCACCAACAGTTTGGTTTGCAATTTTCTTAAAATAATTTTTATGAGCCCTTTGTTTTACTTTAAAGACCATCCACCTTAATTCTACGGGGAGTTCATGGGGCTTATTTGAACCATGGTCTGCGCCGCCTAAAAGTTCTTTAGTTAAAAGAGGGTGTGTAATTCTAACAGAAGCCTCTTCAAAAGTGGTTCCTATCTTTGGTGGTAAATTTTGCCATATATCAGAGAGATCTTCTCTGTCTAGCTTGTGACTAAATTCAAAAATATACATTGCAATTGGATCTACGTCTTCATTGTTAATAAAGTCAAACGTTGGTGGAAAAATATATTTTCTCATTTTTATTATTTGATTTTTTACAGATAACCCAATAGTTGGACTGTCTTCCTCTCTGTTAATATAGCCTCTAACTGCTCTCTCATTTAACTCAAAGAACACCCTTCTACCTTCTTCTATAATGAATGGTACCGCAACTACTGCTTCATAAACTGTTTTCGTTTCAGCCACTACGCCAAGTTTTACCGGTGTGTTGTCAAATCCAACAACTTCAGTTAAATCTCCAAAAGCTCTGGCTCTTTCAATACCTAAATTTCTTTTGGCCATCAGCCAGTCATCAGGAATTGGACCTACTTGTAGATAAACACCTTCATTTTCTTCTGGAATTTTACCATATTGATGCCACATTCCACGGGGAACTGATTCGGATCCGAATGTTGGTATTGATAAGTTTCCACTATCTGCGCTGATGTGATTAAAATTGAGTATTGGTGTTTCAAATTTTGTTTGTATAACCCAACGATGTCTATTTTCTGAGGTTTGTTCACTAAATCCATCTTTAGATAATGCTATTTTACTAAACGGGTGTATAGAAGCAGAAAGTTGCATTGCATTTTGATTTATGCGAGGTAACGATTGCGGTCCACGCTCAGAGCCTGCAATAAAATCACCGGCGCCATAAATATCAGCATCAAATCTAGAATATACAACTTCCGCATCTTGAAAAATGTCATCTATGGTAATAGTTCCACCGATATCTGATATGCCTTGGGCTGTAAAATATATATCCAGCCAAGATTCTCCATGGTAATAAGGAGGAGTAAAAGGATAATTGTAGCCATGAGCCGAATCCATCTTAATCCTAGGTTTACTAGCATCTGTTAAATCTTTAAAGTATCTTGAATTAAGTGTTTCTGGTTCTGGGTTTTGATAAAAAACGTTATTTGAGCCATTATTTATTTTAAGAACTGTCACTCCCAGAGTTGGTGGGCCAAACGCAGATGGTCTAGAATACATAGTAAGTGTTTCTCTTCTTCCTGATCCATGTATGTCTTGTGGAGTTAGATATGTCACTTTGGAACCCAGTGATGTATTCATAAAATTAGCAGATGATGTTACATAATGAGGTTCTCCTGTCATAGATCTATACATCTTGACTCTCATTCCATATTGTTTGTCAGGCTCAATTTTCCCAAAATTCGGATCTCCTTGTGGCAGAGAACTTATGACAGTAAAGTTCTTGTTTTTTAAGAAGAACTCCGGTACCTCAGCGAAAAAATTACCTGCCATCATCTTATACAGCCGATCTCCGCCACCATCCCAACGACAGGATGCAGATAAATTTCCACTTGGGTGAGGCTCCATGGAAAAAAGATCTAAATTAGATAAGTGCTTTTCTGGTTGAAGGAGTGCTTCGAACGGGATTCTTTTATGCAAATCACAATCTAGATAGTATCCCACTCTTCCTTTAGCATCAGCAGTATCAAAGTCACCATGACGGTATTTAAGATTATTAGTATCTCCTATACTGCCGGTTGCAACTGGGAAATCACAAGCAACGCCGGCTTTAATAGTATTGTATAAGTTACCCGGAGCAAATAATGGATTCATTAATGATTGTTTTGCAAACTCCAATTCTTGACCGGAAGTGCCTTTAACATCCCCTAAATTAGGAACAGTTACATTTTCAAAATAACTATCTTGAAATTGTTTTGCCAACTGAACTGTTCTCTGTGATGGGTAAAATCCTTCATAAGGCATAAACTTTTTCATCACTTTGCATCTTAGTGTTAAAACTTGCGCTTTTGAAAACTCTTTATGATCGTCATTTATGACTTCAAAATGCCTCATGAATTCAGAATTTGAATAAGTTTTATAAAAATCCGGAAAAGATGAATCATATTTAACAGCGCCAGTGACCTGAAATAAATCCTCAGGGAAATATTGGGAGCCGGTGGTTAGAATATTTTCAACGTGTTCGCTCATTCTAAACTCTGGAACCACTGAATAATTCTGCCCTTTCAGTCTGATGTTTGAGGCAAAATCTTCATATGAATCAGGGAAGGGAGGCTTTCCAGCCTGGCCGGCTGCTTCAAATTCTGCTTGACCTTGGAATGTCATTAGATAACCATCATAGGTGTTCCCAGCAATATGAGAGCCGGTTTCTGGTATTATTAGACCAGAAGGGTTACTTACGGATTGAGAAAAAGGCAAAGATTGTCTTCTGCTGTAAAAAGGCGAAGGATTCATATTAAAATCTATCTTTACTGCTGCATTTGACGCGGCAGTACTATTACCGCCGAATGCGATCGAGGTCAACCCATGTAAAGCACGGCAATATTGTGTATAATTATTTTGTAGTATTCCTGCGCCACCTATTGTGCTTTTGACATTTGGCTGGGCAATATCATCAGGTAAATAGAAATCAGAGTGCCAAGTACCATTGTTGTCTAACCCCGTATCTCTTGTTAAAAAGTCCTGTTCCGAATCCAATAACCACGTAGATTGACTGCAATTTAGTGCAATATTATAATCTGTCCCTGCTATTGTTCTTATCACTGTTCCATGACCAAAAGCATTTGGATCTAATAATTTAGTTCGCAACGATCTCCGAGACTTGTAGTAAGATTCAAAATTTTGTCTACCCCTAATCTCTGCTCTATACATATTTTTAGCTTGGGGGTATATCGTCTCCCTATATCTTAAAAACTCCCAATGAGTAAATGGCGAATCCGCTTCTTCTAGTTCTCCGTCTAGGTAAAAATTCTTGACGAACTCATACTGTTCATTTTCGGTATCAATTTCATATTTTAAAAGACGGTTTGTTTTTTTATTTGAAAAAGATAGCAGGTTATTTGCATAGCTAGCCAATAGAGAAAACCTTTCTAATTTGTGTGATGGAACTTTATTAGATCTATGTTTGGATCCTACTCTTCTGTGTCTCCCTACATTCCAAAGCAAGGGGAAAGTTTTCTTAGTCACAGGCGGTTCTTTAAAGCGATGAACGCTACTCTGCCTGTCTCTGAGTCTTATCTCTCCACCGATTGGGCTAGCATTTCTTAGACGGCCTGGTTCTGTAATAAAAGTCATGTCACTATTTGAATTATGATGTCGAGTTACAGAATTTTCTGAAATTCTTAATTGTTTCCAAGTTGAGAAACCATATGGGCCATTTCTATGTAAGTTAAGTGCAGCAAAGTAGTGTCTATTTCTAAATAAATCAAACTCATCATTTTTATAAATATATGGATTTTCATATATGGGTTTGTCTAGATTGTCTATGGCCCAAGCTTCTGCTGATGGGTTGAATGCACGCTTACCCCCGTTAAATGATCCGGATAATATTCCTATTTGGTTGGTATCGGCACTACTTGAGTCAATTATAAATGTATTAAGTCCTATAAAAGGCACGAACATTAGTTTATTAACACTAGATGCATGATGTGCTGCATGTGTCAATGACTCTCTTATGTCTGATCCAGAATTAAATATAATAGCAGGAACCCAGCCGACAGAAGAGGAACGTAACCCGTCAGGTCTTGTATAACCAAGAATTTCTTGGTCTACAATCCAATTGGAGCCGGAAAGTGCAGCATTTATCCAGCTATATTGTAATTCGCTACCCGGAATAGGAGTATTAAGAAAGCCATTGTCGTTTACTGATCGCGATACAATGTTGTATTGTTCAGGATAATTGGGATCTGAACCATCCACCGATGCTGAGTACTCATATCTTCTTCTGTTGTTTCTATGTTGTTTGGAAAAGGTACCTGTAAGGGCGTATCTACCAACTTTAATGTCTTCATTATCGTCCGTGCCAAACTTACCCATTGGAGTTTTTAAAAGTGACTGTAGACCCCTTCTTCGACCTTGGTGATCGTGGCTACTAATAGATCCTGATTCTCCGCTGCCTGAGCCTCTAATTTTTAAATTTCTATAAGGGAGGGCATTATAAACTGAGAATGATTGACTGTTGGAGTCCAAAAAAGCCACTGATTGGACCTCTGGTCCACCGGGTGCGGAAAATCTAGAGTTTACTTCATGGGTTGATTTTGTTAAATCTGTTCTCGGGGAAGCGAAATCTTTAGCATTTTTATATATTGAAGAGCTTGCATTAAATGTGCTACCTATTAATGAATCCGGATCATTAGCATCAGGAAAAACTCCTTGGGCAATTAGAGTAGTGTAGTTAGTAGTGTTAGGTAATTCATTTAGAATTGGTTCTGGTAAATGAATGTTGGCATCCACTGCATCACGGAACCACCTTTTCTGATCAGCGGATTGAATCATAAAGATTTCATATCCTTTTCTATAATTGCCGACAAAATAAGACGCTGTGGTGTATTGTATATTGCGAATGTTTAATGGGCGTTTCGCGTGTTCATCACGAAATCTTACCGCCCTTAATTTCGCCTCATTAGGATAAGAATATCCACCATAATCGGCCCCAACAAAACCAGCAGCACCAGTTCCATGAGTAAAATTATATGCGCCGATTTCTCCTAGAGCCAGGCCCCAAGCCTCTGCTCTGCTTCTGGCACTGTCTAGGCCGACGATGTTTCCGTGAGTGGGTTTTGTCGAATCATATTTGTTTATATCAATGTGCCTAGATTGATGGCCACCGACGTGAGTTCTTGTAAATGGACCTTGAATTGGGATTTCATTTGTATTATCAATTGTATCTGTATGTAAGTTCGTCAAAATAGCATTGTTTCGCCAAAATTCATTAATGTGTCTATTATATCCGGATCTCACATTCCCGGAAAATAAATTAAACGGAACGATTAAATCACCTTTCAAAAAATGTTCATAGCCGTCTTTTTCAGAAAATTTGTTCCCAACTTTTACGCCAAAATTTAATTTTACTTTTTTATTTGGATTTTTAACATCGTCACAAACAATTTTTTGGATAACACCATCACCAATCATGTGAGGCGCATCTCGTAAAACATTTCCAATGGCTGCTGAATCTTCTCCTATGAGTAAAATGTTCTTGGGCCAATATGGGGGAATGGACTCAACATCACCATGAGGCTGAAGAGCTTCATTAATTAACAAACGATTTTTTGGTCGGGTATAATTAATTCCACCATGAATCATCTCTGTTTTTAATTTTTCTATTTTGAATCTATAAGGTTTTGCCAATTTTCTCATGGCATAGGTTGATCCAAAATAAACAGTGCCATCTGTTTTTGTTCTTTTAAGTCCACTAGACTGCAGATTATGGTTATTTTTTATTTTTCTTATTCTTTCTGCTGTATCCGATGAACCCGATTTTCTTTCTGTTATCCACAAGCAATTAGTTTTTTCACTACCTGCTTCAGGAGAGTTTTCCGCAAACCCAATTGGCGCATGACCAGTTTCCCAATCATATAATAATTCATTAACCCCTCTTGCGGCACCTTCTGTTGATGACCTTCTTGCAATTATGGGGATTTTGTTTACATACTTATTTCTTTCTAGGACGTGACTCTCAACAATATTTCTGATATTAGCAGAAAATCTAGAAGACGCCGGATAAAGTTGTCTGAGAGCTACTGAGATAGAATCATCGATCCATTTATAAAAGGACGTATACTTTTCCAAGTCTGGGCTATTTTCAACATCATCAAAAAATCTTTGCTTCATGGAAGTTAGTTTATGATATTCATGGTGATATCTTTGATTGGGTTGTCCTATCAGGTTATTAAAATCTAAAGCAGTGGAAAACATGTTGAGCATTTCATCTGATATCGTTCCATACAAACTCTTTTCAAAAGAATAAAAATTATCAGAAACATCATCATCAACGAAAAAATTCTCGTTTTGATCGTCTTTTATTGTGACTAAATCAGACGAATATAAATCGTCGGGCTGTCTTTTTCGTGCAGAATAAACAAAATTCTTGTCTATTATCTTGGTGCTTGATGTTAAGGCTGCAATAACTTTTCCACGATTTAGTTTTCCTATAACACCAGCATACTTTCCGTATTTTTCACCAGCAGTAGCAGAGCCAGAGGAAAGATCGTCTATTAACATTTCCCCATTGCTATCAGAGCCGGTTTTGTTTAGGAATGCCCAGTGTAATGCAAGAGTTTTTTGTCTAGGGATATCCAAATGTTGTTCAATAAATATACTGTCCTTTTCAAAAGATTCATTAGATCCAAAAGTCTCGGAATCATAAGCATGCTGATCGATTGCATTATTCGTTAAGTAACTCGTCCAAAGTCGTGTATATCCTAATTTTATATCTGTTCTTGTTACAAGAGACCCAGTAAAGTTTTCCTTATAGGCACCAGACCAAACGCGTTTGCGTGACGTCACAAAATCATGAGCACTAATATCGCTACCAGTGATATAAAAAGAGTTTCTCTTTATGTTTGCATCAGATTCTATTCCATATAGTTCATACGTGTAGCCAGCGCCAGTGGCTCCTGTTACATGGCTTGAAAACGGGTAATTATTATGTTTAATTCTAAGCGCTACATTCCACTTGTTATTTTCATATTGTCCACTAAAGAATGATGAAGTTATAAATCTGTTGTAACTACCTGAAAGTGCAAACTTTATTCTTTGTCTGTCTCCGGGTAACAATTCCTCTTCATTTCTTTCTTTTATAATATAGATCCCAAAGTTTCTAGCGGGGCCGGCTCTAGTATAGTCTTCAGCTTGAGGTAAAGCGCGATCAAAACCTGCAACGGATGCAGAAAGATCCGGGAACGACAAATATCCAACTTCATCTGATCTAGCCTTTCTGGGCAAAATAATTTCAGTTTCTAGTGTAATAGAAGAATATTCTGGGGATCCTGAAATATAAGTTGCGGCATTTATTACACTAGATGTTTGATGAACAGATGCGCCAAAGTTGCCCTCAAAATTGCAATTTAAATAATTTCTCTCATATGATTTGTATTTATAATTATCCCTTAGAACATATGTAGAGTCATCCGCATAAAGTTTTAATTTAACTATCTCGTCGCTTATACCAAGTGACCTAAAGAAATTACGGTATGATTTTTCTGTCCCTTTTGATTTATAAATGTTTATCAAGTTATTATATAAATTGTGATAAACAATGTTTCTAACCTCATCTAGTTCTTTCTCAAAGGTTTCATTATCATCCTTAGCCCTTAATCTTTCTGTTATTGATGCATCAATAAACAAGTTTGGCATAGCAAAACCTTTTGAATATACCAAGTTTTTGGAAAATGGCAAAGGCTTCTCGGATCCACTTATATAATGATCCTGATGAATTTTATTTACATAATTAATCTGATGCCACAGGGTATCAAAATACGATCCCATAATTTGTGACAAATGTTTTAAATTCTTTCCATTTTCAGTGTCAGTCTCCTGCATCCAATTTGGAAATAATCTATAAAATTGTGAAGTACTTTCTGTATCTGCAAGACTTCCACTAGTTTTATACATAGCTTGTGAAGAAGAGACTTCCGGATGAGAAGAATATATAATGGGATCCTTAAACTCTCTAAGAGTCACACCAGAACTGACCATTGCAGATCCTGTATTTCTGGAGTTGCTTTGGTAACCATACCAAATACCATCGGTTATTCTACCGGAATAATCTAAAACTTTATAATCAATTGATGAATCTTCAGTTATACCTTCGTTAAACTTATAATAAAAACCCAAATCTATATTAGAGTCATATTTGTTTGTTCCTCCGCCTACGGGAATGAACCAAGTATTGTCTATTTCCTCATGAGTTCTTGCTTTTTTCCAAAACCTAAATTCATCCACAGATCCTGACAATTTATTCCAGCCTTCCATGTCTGTTCCATCAAACACATTACCAGATACAGCAGAAATGTTCCCGCCAATAGTAGCATTAACTCCACTAGACAAGCCAACAATGTTGCCAACTCCGCCAGTGATATAATCGGTTGACAGTACCCTTTTATTGTCTTTAAATAGGTTTACCCTAGTTCCTGTCGAGGACTCTTTTAGAGTTAAAGCATAGTGGTGCCAAGAGCCGTCAAATGCATTTGAGAGAAGATGTTGATCCTCAAAGCCATTTGATCCTGATTTAAAAGTTAGATGTAATGAATCATCGGAGCTAGAGAGGAACAAAATCAATCTTCCATAAGCATCATTGTTGGCAGCGGTGCCGCTGGTTGTGGAACCGGTTACTTCCCCATTCCATAAGTCAAAAATTACTTCTTTACCATCTCGATTACTTACCCCTCCACGACCGGTCATAGAGGAGGATTTGTGCATCCAAAACTCAATTGTTGTGCCTCGGCCCATATCTATCTCTAGAGAAGAGCCTCGGCGATCTGCCTCATGATATAGCATCGAATTATCAAATGTTGAGTGTATTGTTTTACCAATCATTCCATTTGAAGCCGTATGAGGTCCTCCAGTAATTTTAACGTATTCTTTTGTACTAGGGTTTGAATTACCATTATGGCTTTCAGTGTAAGTCTCTTCTTTTGTCACACTAAATGTGGCAAAGCCATTTGTACGAGGATACAGATTATCTAAAACATAAGTATCTAAAAACGAAGAGGAATTTTCAAATTCAATTTTCTCTGCCAAAGTACCATCATATGGATACTGTTGATAAATTCTCTTGAATGAGTTTTCGTAATAGAGTTCAGCAGACCCAAATTTTGCAAATTGTTTTGGATCTTTATAATCAATATTTGGTACGAAACGATCAAATTGTGTTTGTTTGGAATCAATATATTCGGCCGACTCCACCAGTAAAGATCCCGATTCTAATGTAACCGCTTTTTGAAATTGACCATGTGTATATTTATCAAATAGATCTTTTATGCTCATTCTTCACTCACTCTAAACTTGAATTTATAAGGCTGTTCTATATAAGTAGAAGAATCTTCATTATATATTGAATAATAAATTTCATATTGATATCCTTTTTCAAGCACTGAGGTGTCTAGTTTAAAATAATTTCCTGATATATCATACGATAGTCCGGTGTGGTAAGCGGAACCGGTTCCATACGGAATAACTATCTCATCATCAACCGATCTCTTTATTTGATATGATGCGCTTTCAATAAGAGTACTGGGGATAGCTTTGTTTGTTGCAACATTGTAGATATTGGGGGACCAATTTCTCTCTCTACTATAAAGCCTAAGTTTAACAGTCTCATCGTATCGATATTGATCTTGTAAATTTGGCATTGACAAGACATATTTCTGGTTTTCTGTGACATCAGAAGAATAAAACACAGTCGTGTCTATAGATGATGTATTAAATTGCAATGGAGCATGAGTAGAAGCAGATATGTCGCTTGTAGCACTACTGCCGCTAAACCATACATCAAAAACTTTAGTGAGTTCTGTGGTTCCGGTCAGAGCAAAAGAAGCAGAATATATACCAGTTGAAACCCAACCTCCAGTGATAACATGTTGCCGAGCGGCGAGACCTTGGTTTGATTGCACGTATTTATTATCGTGGCTCAAAACTAAAGCAGAGCCAGATGGGGCACTATTATCACTAGAGCCAGATAAAATGCTGACATATATGAATCCTGTGTGTGGAGTACCAGCGCCTCCTACCATCGCACCAATAGAGGGAATGTCCCTCAAGCGTCCGCGGACATAATTGTAAAGATAAATTGTATTCAAATTATCACTAGCGGGAGCTAAAGAACTACTAAAATAAAAATTTCCTCTGTCGTCTCTTTTAGTGTCGTCCCAGCGAGCTTCCAAAACGGGTCTTTTAAAGAAAAACTCCGTGTCTCTTCCAAAAAATTTCTTTGTATAATAAGATTTAATTGCGCCACTAAGATTAATTGGAACAGCACCATCGTCTAAGCCCGTTGATGAAGTGTAATAAGCTTCATATGAACTACTAAGTTGTATGCCAAAGCCATAATTTGTTTTGTCGCCGGCAAGCCATTGTTCCACAACGTCTGAGACATCAACTTCTAAATTTTCAAAACCAGTCTCAAAAGTCTGTTCTACTATTTGCCCGGGTTGAGTTACATGATAATCACCTCCAACCTTCGCCCAATTTCCATCACCACCGGCAAATTGATCCACAACAGTTATAACACTATCAGATATACTGGTTCCAGAAATGTCTGCAACCGAATTTCCTGCTATCCCTGTTGATGTTTGGGTCAGAGTAACAGAAGCACCGACAGCGGAAGCGGTAACATTTAAGGATCCAGCAGCTTGTGCTAGATTTACAGCGCCCGTAATGTGAGCGGCAAATAAATTAGCATTACTGTTGGCGTTACCGAACGCAATTTTTGTAGCAGTAGAAATAGATATACTATTATCAATTGAAAAATTTACAGAATTTCCGGCAATATCTGCAATAGTCAAAACTCTTGTGTTTGCTTGACCAGATGTCTTACTAAGAGCAGTGAGGTTTGCTGTAGCGCTAGTAAGGTCTCCATTGGCATTCATCCAATTTGAGCCTATATCATCCTTCGTTAAATCTTCATAATTCTCCATATCAATGCCATAACCCTCTTCCCAATTTGAGGAGATAGTATTGACAACTAATTTAAAATCTCTAGGAGTTGTTTGAACGTGAGCAGCATCATACATTTTTAAATGCCATGATACAGAACCAGAAGCAGCCAATGTCCCAGCAGTTCGTTCTGCTGATATATCGTCTGTGTTAAATTGAATTAAACTTCTTGCTAATTCCGTAGATCCTGAAGATGCTTGACCATATATGGAAAAAATCTCAAGAATATCAGATGCTCCCATATTCGATCCAGTACCTCTGGTTTTTAAATCTTCTTGGAATGCATTAGTTATTGTGTTGTCTTTTATAGCGAAATATCTTTTGATCATACCGCGGTCCCTCTGATGTCTGTATCAAAATCTAAAATCTCAAGAATAACGTTTCTAGGTGTTTTTAAATATGTACCATCTTTGGAAAGCATTTGTTGAATAGATACTGATGCTGATTTATATTTTGATCCTCGCATTAATTTCATTCTAACGTTTTTTGTATCTATAACACCTTTTGTTTTATTTATGATATTATATACACTGGTTATATAAAACGGCTCCCCAATATAAAGTTTATCTGACATTTCTCTCTTTAATCTAGTAGAAACGGAATTCAAAACTTGTAACTTATCTCTTGTCGGATCGACTATTATTTCATAATCAAAGCCAATATTCAAGATTTTAGCATCATAAATATCAATGGAATCATTCAACATTCTGTTTTTATTTAACCAGACTTTTAAATTATCTTTAACAACAATATTTGTCGTGGTTAAATTAAAATTTGAATCTTCCCCACAAACATAAAGAGAAAGCCTTCTATTAGTCGCGGAAGGATCATTTACAATACTGGCTCTTTTAATACTGCCAAATTTTGATGGCATCATATAACAATACACTTCATAATCATTTTTAGTAACGCTTCTATTTTGTGAAGCATAGGCAGCATAACTACGATATCTAATTTCGTCGGCCGAAGGTAACGAAGTGTTGCCAACAATTGGGGTTTCATTTGCTACCTCTATAGAATTTCGAACAAAGTTTTTGTTATTTGCTGTACTTGTTCCCGATTCATTAATAAAATCAAAAGCTGTTCTAGAAACAATATTAAGCTCTCCACTGTTCACATTTACAGAATCATCAGTATTTGCATAATAAAGAATAGTCAAAGTAGTATTAGCCGGTACGACACCAAGAGTGTTACTATCTAAAAGTTTGGTTGGGTCAAAAGCATAATCACTTATATAGGGCCTACCATTCATTTTCAATGATACTTGGGATGGATCCATAACATCTGTTGTGTTAATTTCCTCATCGCTGCCATATCCGAATTGTAGGAATGTGCCGCCGCTTTCTTGTTTAAGACAAAACCTCCTAGGGACGATTCTTGGTTTTAAAATAGACCTTACTCCATCTGCTTTTGCATTAGGGTTGGTGGTCTCAACATAAACAACATCTTGTGTCAAGTGATCCACTTCATAATACTCATGGCCCTCGGAATCAAATACAGATTTAATTTCTGATATATAATCTGGTCCAATTCTAACTCGTGAGAATCTTGTATAGTCCCCAATATCAACAGTCGTTCTAAACAATACAGTTGATTTAACTTGACCGAAGGCTTTTATAGCATAAAAAGTTGGTTTACCGGTGTCATCGTCAAATCTTGCGGCGACAACTTCGTTTTTACCATCATTAAAGTCCACTTCTTCAGTCAGAACAAACGTGGTATTGCCTTGTGATTGCACCTCTGCTCCTGTCTTTAATATTGGAACATATTGGGTATCAGGTCCTAAACCAGAGGTATTAGCTGGTACTAATATATAAAACGCTGCCAAGCCGAAAGCTGCAGGTCTTGATGTATATTTGTATCCGTATTGCTTTGAAAGTCTCCTTACGTTATCATACTCGATAGCGGTATCTAAAAAACTCTCATTAACTTGATAGTCTAAATAAAAGGATAACATATCCCCAACATACGAAACAGCATCGATAACATAAGAACCAAAAGAATTTTCCGAAAAATCTTTATAAGTATCCGGATAATATACTCTTGCATGGTTCTCAAGGTCTCTTTTAATAGAATTAAAATCTCTATTAGTATAATTAATTATTATTTTTTTGTCTGCCATCTTAGTAGAATCCTATTTCTTGTATTTCTTGTAAATCTAAATCAAATATTTGTTCTTCTGCCGTTGTGGGTACATTATAAATAATTCTTAACGTTAAACTATTTTCGTCTATTTCGGCCGAGTTTGCTCCAATTAAAACATTTTTTAACCTCACATACGGTAAATAACGAGAAATTTGTTTACTAACTCTATTTGATATTTTAGATCTAACCGATGCTATGTTTTGTTCAAATAAGTACGCTCTTAATCCTACACCATACTCTGGATCACTAATATTCTCGCCCGGATGGGTTAATAACAAATTTTTTAAATAAAAAGAAATTTGTGATTGAACATTTTCATAAACTTCATAAGTGTCTTTGTTTCCTCTTTTCAAAGGCCATTTCGGTCCATAAAGCGGCATAATAAATTCCTCTTATAGTAATTAGCGTGTTATTGTAAATCTTTCAAAGGATTAGCACATTCCTCGCCATTCATGTCATATGGATTGGCTACAATCCTTCTTCTTTGAAACCATGGTATCTTAGGTAGCAAAGTATCTAAAGACATATTATCAAAAGGATTGTCAAATGAAATGCTATCATCATCATCGTCGTCACCTCCGGGTCTGGTGCTTTCTAAATCATTGGATAAATATAAACCGGCGAATTTTCTTCTTAAGATTTTCTTTGTTCTTTTGTTGTAAGTCCCGTCAAAATCATCATCAGGATCAGCAGGATCAATATGTTCTGGATTTCTTTCTGCTATAGAAAGATTAGCTTCTCCGACTTCTTGTTCAGTTGCTTGTCCCATGGCTGCTAAAAAGTTTTGCATGCAAAAGATAGCCGACATCGAAGAAAACATTTTAGCGGAGAAAACCTTATCAAACATTAGAGAATATATTGGATTTTTAATTAATTTTCTAACCATACAGACTAAATCATAATTAGCTATAGCATCAAAAGATTTGAAATCCTGATCCATGTATTCTACTTCATCTGAAACCAGGGGTAATATTATGGTGCCATCAGAAAATTGTAGAGTTTTAGACAAACTTGATAACTGCTTTAATTGCTCTAGTTTTATTGTTGCTTGCTCTTCAGTTAAATCACCACTAACTATTTCATTTGACCATGGTGTAATCGCTCCTTGTGGTAAAACAAGACTAATTCTTATACCCTGATAAACACCGGTTTCCCCAGTGACCCCAAATGGTTTTAATGCTTCGTTTTCTTCTAGAAATTCTTGAGTAACTTGTACAATGAACCCTACATTATCTAATCCGGATAAATAATTATTATAAAATTGGTTAATTTCTGTTTCTAGATCTGGATTTAATTCAATTAGTTTCGTTAAATCTGGGGCAGTCGTTGTACCATCCTCACTAACTTTATATAAATCAATTATATTTTTTTTATAAACAAAATCTAGATCGCCGAAGAAATCAGATAATTGTAAATTCTCTCCTGTTTCATCCACTAAAAAATCTGTATTTATATTGGATTTGAATTCATTAAACTTACTTGGTGAAATAATACCTCTATACTCCGGTAGTCTATTTCTAATGAAGTCTGGTACTTCCTCTGTGCTTGATTTTTCTTTTAATTTAATATACTTTTCTATAATAAACGTAGGCTTTGTATCATCCGGAACGGTAAATACTGTGATATCATCAGATACTCCCGGGATGTCTCCGGGGTTTTTATTTAATTCATATGATAATGTACCAAAATTAGAGGAAGAATTTGGAAAAAGACTTTTCATTCCTATAAGATAAGACATTAAATCTTTTATTGTAGGCGACTGTGTTGTAGAATTAGTATATTTTTTCGACATAATCCTCATTTCGCTTTTTAACATCTCAGACATTATAACTCTACATTGTTTTTCAACAATTCTAATAGATAAAATTTTTGTCCAAAATCTCATTTTTTTAACAGAAAAGAGCCTTTTCATTCTTATTTTGACATCCTTTGTTTCACTTTTGAACATGTCATCGCCATAAATTCTAAAAGCGGCTGCACTATGGTAGAAATAACCTATATCCATAATATCATCAATATCCATTTCCCCACCCGGCAAATTGAATCCGCCTGCAATATTTGGTACTAGATATTCTCTCATTAATTTTCTAGTTGGATAAACATAGTTTTGCTGAATACGATATATATCTTCTAGTGCTTTCACTGCTGCCGGTGGTGGTTTAATAGAATCTATATCTATCATTCTCTGGTATGCTTGCACACATTGTTCCAAAAAGGTATACCAATATTGTGTTCTCTTAATTCTAATTCTTTTAGAGGACCTGGCGGTTCCCATGTTTATCATTGATTCCTTCATTTTTTCAGATATATAATCTGAAACAGATAGATCATAGTTATTTTCATTATATTCAACATTAGAAAAGACCCCGAGACCTTTTAAGAAATATTCTGCTGCCCAAATTCTTAATGTTGCTCTGACTGTTCCTTCCAAGGAAGCATGAGATTCTCTCAACAATAAAAGATTAAAAGGTCTTATGGCTACACAATCTGGATCTTCTGCTAATCTTGGGTCTTGGTTTAAAGATCTTTTTACTTTGTCTACTCTATCTCCAATATCTTTAAAGGATAGTGCGGCGGGGCTTTTAGGTTCACAACCCTCTTTGCCTCCAAATAAAACACTTGACGTTTGAAGCCAGCCCTCTTGTGGTTGAGGTAGTATATGAATTGGAGGATTAGAATATCTACCTCCATATGTTTCGGGATTCAATACGATAATTCTGGGATTATTGTATACTCCTAGAATCTTTTCTTCTTCTTCCTTATTATAAGGGGTTGAACCATCAGGGTTATAATAAGTAAAATCATCTTCCACAATATCATCAGAAGTGTATCCAAACTTAAATCCATATGAGAGGCCATTGGAATCATCAGGATCAGTGTACGCTTCGTTCACAAATGCTTTTCCAAACTGTTCATATGATTTATCAAAAACATCACTATAGTCTTGACTACCGATGACTTGATCATAGTTGTATTCCATAAATCTTTTAAAGACCTCTTTTCTTATGTTCTTGGGTTTTTCTGATCCATAATTGAAATTAATACTTTTTAATGCCTGATTTTCTTCTTCTGATAGATCTATTTGTAATTCGCTTTTGTAATCTGTAGTGTATGGTATTTCATCTTTTTTATCAACGCTTCGGGTCGTTAATATTTTTTCCGTCACAGATGTATAATAATCAAAAAAGCCAGGATTTAAAGAATTAAATGTGGTATTAAGGTTGGACTCATAATATATTCTCTTTCTTTTTGGTTTTATTTCGTCATTTTCTGTTTGGTCTAAAAGAAATTGCAAAGAAATATTGTGTTCATTGTCTTTGTCATTGTCACTTACTATCTGTTTTAATGCTATCTCTGTCAATCTAAAACGAGGATTGTTTGTAATAGGTTCGCCATTTTCATCTATTGCTTTTTCAGTTTCCGAGAATTTCTTTTGCACATTAAAAGACATTCTTTCTTCATTTTTGGCCTCTACCCGAGTTTTCAAACAAACTGTTTCAGGAAACACACCGTTAGCTTCATCACCTCCTACTTCCATAAGTAAATTCAAAACAAAGCCAGCCTCTGCTTTTTTTATATCCCATTCAGCTTGAGAATTAACGTAATTTGGAAAACCAAGTCTCCTCTTAACTCTTAATGAATGAAAAAACAGGCTTCTATCGCTCGTATCTCTTAAAGCTTCACTAAAGATTCCATTTCTACCCATGAAACCCCTTTTAATTTCTCTGGCTAATAATTCCGCTTCCTGCTCTGATGCATCTTTTCTGCCTAATTTTTCTATTTCTGAAAGCTGGTCCCTGATTATATTATTATCTTTACAATCATCTATACCACCAGCATTATCATATATATCATCAATACCTCCATTAGGATCCTCTTGACTTGTTTTCGGTAATTTTCCACCGGTATTACTATTAGGATCTGTCGGATTAAACAACTCTTGAACAGGCGCGAGTAATACTCCGCCCGGTGTTTCGAGGGCCGCTTGCATGCCTAGAAAATCTTCTAAAGCTTTTTCTGTCAATTCATTCAATTTATTGATTTGTCTTAGTGCATCCTCCGGAGATAAACCCTTATCTCTTAACAACTGTTCTCTTAATCTGTTCCATTCTTCCAACTGCTCATTGGTTAAACAAATCGCACTACTTATGGGAAGATTTGGTACACCATCTTCTAATAATTTTTGGATTCTGTCTTTGTCCGCTTGAGGCAAAAAACTGCCTAATTTTTTGAACCAATATCCAACTTTGGATGGAGAACCAAGTAGGGCTTCCAATTCTGGTGCTAAAGTTTTAACTGCATTTGCAATTCTCTCATTTAATTGACGGTTTGCTAAACTGTCCTCATCTGACGATACAGCATTTAGGATCTCGTCAACCCCAGCTAAGCCGGATATTAAGTTTGATGCTTTTTGCGCTTGATCTTTAAAAAGAGAATCTGCTATACCTCTAGCATTTATAAACTCCGGATCATCTTCTTCGCAAAATGCCTCGTCAAGTGCTTTGTAAAAAGAGTCTTCTAAATCTTTTCCTTGCAAGGCATCGACGGCTAGTCCACCTATCGCTTCTAGGGCCTTGCATATTGCACTTTCTAAAAATCCTAATATCTTCTTAAGAATAGACACCAATACTTTGGTGAATAAATCTAAAAGTATTTTTCTTACAATATATCTTACTCTTTTTCCAATTTGATATCTAAAAGATATGGATGGTAAAACCAACTTAGGAAAGGTAATCTGTATGGATGGATCACACACATCAAGGCTAAGGGTGTTTAAGAATTTATTTGGTGGAGGATGAAACAGAGACTGATTCGGACATGGCTTTAATAGGCCCTCTAATACATTTAATAGAACATCTGGTACCGGAAACTGTTTCAGCATGTCAAACAAATTAGTACTTGGAGTAAAACTAAATATACTTTCTACTACCTCAATTATAATGGCACCTAATAGTTTATTGATCTTTATACCAATGTTAGTTTCCTTATAATCCTTGACTGCTTGTTCATATTGATTTTGATTCAAAGCATACTTAGTAATTCTTCTGTTGGATTTTGCTTTCCTTATATCTCTTCGAGATTCCCTCTTTATCTCTTGGGACTCTTCTACTATTTGACTGGCTTTTTCTTGAGTTTCTTGTTGAAGGCGTTCTGCTTCTGCTGACACCGGAGCCCTGCCGCCAGTCTCTTCAAACCCGAGTTCGTTTATAAGTCCCGTGCCAGTTTCCACCGAGCCGGCTAGTTTATCCATACGTGCGCTTACTTTTTCCAATTGTTTTTGTACGGTCGCCTCTCTTGGCATAGGGATTTGTGTGAGTTTCGCAAATTCTACCGATAAATCAGCATATTCTTCCTCTAGTTCCAGAATTCTTGCTGCTGTTAGCTCTCCATCGATATCTTTTTTATTTGGACTTGTTAAGGATTCAAATTTTTCTCTTGCTTGATTTAATTCAAATCTATCTCTCCTACGGATTAATTTTCTTATCTCTCTTTTTAAATTTCTTTCGTTTTTGATTTTGTCTTTGGGTGTTTCACCTACAAAACTAGCTGTTTCATAATCATATACAGATTCCACTTTCAAGCCTTCATTCCAAAATACACCACCGGGGTCTAAAAAACCCTCTATTTCTTTCATTTGTTCCGGTGTTAAGACTATATCTGGAACTATAGAACTTTTTATATAATCAACAACTCTGTTTATTTCATTAGCTGTGTCGCCGGCAATAAATCTTAAATTTGCATTTGGCTGTTGTTCTCCTAGGAAACCAATCACTTTTGCTAGTTTTACACCTGATCCGAACTCTCTTTCTATTATATTATCTATTTCTCTTCGAACATTTTCAGGCATGCCGGCTAACACTCTTTCGAATACTCTAATCTCCATATAATCAAAAATTGCTTTTATAGCTATATCAAGAACTTTGTCTAAAGTTAGTCCCCCTGTTATGCATTTTATTACAGACGCAGACAATTTAGACAACCCGCAAATTCCAAAAATCGCAAGAAAAGAATTTAAATCATCTATATCATCTATTGTATCTACGGCTTCAATTAACTCGTCGACGATTGTAAACTCTTTTTCAATTGTATCATTGGCTAATTTTTTTGCATCTTCAAGCCATGGATTATCGTCATCTTCGGGCGAGGTTGCTTCTCCGGCATCCAATTCTGCCTGGGCTTTTTGTTTTGCTGCTGTTTTTAAACCTTCTATCCAAGCGCCCGGTGCGGCGATGTCACCATAAAATTCTTCTAACATCTCTTCTGTAACGTCTTTTTCTTTTAGTCCAAGCTCTTTCGCTACCAGATTACCTATTATATAAGCCTTTCTATATTGTTTTAGTGCATCTTTATAGATTTTTTTTGAATTCTTCTCAAGATCCTTTGCCTGTCTTTGGGCTTTTTTCCTTGATCTTTCTTCTCGTCTGTTTGCGATTCTTTTATCTCTTGTTGCTACAGGGCCTCCGGAAATTGCTTGATCTTGCTCTCGACAAGATTCCTTTGCTCCCTCGTATGAAAATAATTCTCCATATGACAAAATTTTACTAGTTAATGAATCAACTACTTGGCCAGATCCCACTCCTAATTCGTCCTGCAATAGACAACCTAACGCATTCTTTTGTTCTGCCGTGGCTGTTCCGGCATTAAGACCATAATCTGCTGTCATTTTTGGATGAAAATATTCTAAGGTAAACTCAAGCCATGGCTTGGTTTCTAACGCTGTTATGTCAATTATTATATCTTCAAGTCGCGCTAAAAAAGCCAAAATAGATGGGTATGTATTAAGTGTATTTGCTCCACTTAATAATTCATAGTCAGTACAACCTTTCTTTGATTTTGCATAAACTTGATAATTTCCATCTTTTTCTTGAATATTAAAAGGAACATCATCTCTGGTATCGAAAATTATTTTTAATTTGCCGAGTTCTTTTAATAACCCAAAGGTTGGGGCATTCCACAAAGAAACTCTTTCGTAATCATTATCTTTTAAAAGTTTGTTGAGGTCTTTTTTAAATTCCTTTATTTCCTGCCTCGCTTGAGAATAATTAATTCTATTTGTAGGATCATCTTCTTCATAGATAATAAGATTGTCAACTTTTTGATAAGCGGAATAATAGTATTCATAAGACTTTAGTGTTAAACGAAGTTTAAATAATCTGTCTGCTAATTTTTCTCCATCTATAATTATCTCTTTAAGATTAAGAGAGGCTTCTTCTGTTTCATCAGATACTACCACTGGGGCTTCTGGGATCCTGTTAAAGTTCTGAGCAGGAACTGATATCAAATATTTTTTAGGTTGATTATAAAAAGGATCAACATACGTGTCTTGTATTTGAGTAACCCATTCGAGTGCATATGGATGAATTGTTGGGTATAAATCTTCTAATTTTTCTAATCTATCTGAAAGTTCTAGTCCGAAATAGACTCTCATATATTCTTTCAATTGCTCATTTTCATCAGATGTTACAGATAAGCCAAATTTTTCTTTTCTATCTGCAGCTAGTAGCCCTTTTGTAATTAAACCAGACAGAGAAAAGGTGGGGTGCAGTAAGGCGCCGGGACCAAGAATCACCATTCCCAGGGTTGCTGCGAGCCCTTCTGCTTCTCCAGGGCCTCCTTTCATAGATCCATATTTATCAACTTTATTTTTGTATTCATGAATATCGCCTTTAAATTTCTGTATTTCTTCTATTGTTGCCATACAACCGCCAAAAGAACAAACTGTTTCATCCGATATTAATTTATCAAACTGTCCCAGCATTTTTCTTATAGCATATCTCACTAATTCCTGGTCTGTCAGTAAGTCCGGATAAACAGCGTTACCAGAAGCCTGCTCCTTTGAAACAGTTATTTTGTATTCACAAGTTGCCTCATCAAGCCAAGGTTCTGTCATATCAAACCAATTTTTTTCTAAAACGAAATTTGGATTCTTTATACAGGTTGGACAGATTTCTTTTTCAATAAAACTTATTGGTTCAGGAACAATACAATCATTAGATTGGAAATCAGAGAATTTTTTATTTATATCGGACATTTAAAACCTCAAGTTGTTTTTACGTGTTTACTATTTACATAATTGGAGCCAATTTCTTCCAGATAATTTATTTTAAATTGGGAAATTTGTGTTTGTATGTTGGCAATTTGTGCCTTTATTACATTGACTTGGATTTGAGCGGCGGTTGCTGCTGCTGCTGTCACTGGCGACGGAGTTGTCGGAATTGGGCCAACAAAATGAATATGGCCGATTTCCAATTGAGTATAGAGACCTAGAGTAGAGTTGAGCGTACTCACTTGTGTTAGAACTTGTGATAAAATTTCTGCCATCTCCCCCATGGCCTTAACCATATCGTCGCCTTTTACCAGTGGCTGAAGCTTCTGACGGCTGGTAGTTGAGGTGTCTGAAACATCTAAAGTACTCATAGCAGAAGTGTTTTCATGTTCGGTAAAATTACCAGCTATAAGAGAAATTTGTCCACAAGAATCAATACGACCACCTCTAGCATTTGTTTCACCTTTTGAGCCTGCTCCTTCAATAGGTGCACGACCAGTTACTATTTTAACGCTTTCTCTACCAATAAGTCTATTATGGTCTGCTTTTAATGCCATTCCTGATTTTGCTTTACTTTTGGATCCATCATCCGCACATCCAAAATTTGCATCAATGTCAGTTTTTTCTGATACGTATATGGTGGCTCCATCTAATGCATTGTTGGGGCTATAGATGGTATTGTTATCAAAATCTTTAGATGACGCAAGACCGACAGGTATATGTATTCTGCTAGATTTAGTTCCTCCGCGGCCACCATAACCTGTTTCTGTTGAGCCGGGTTTATCACCTGCTCCTAAAATTACAATTGTTCTACCTGACGGATCAGAGTTTGTTTTTTCATTCTGGGCGACATTAAGAAAAGGGGCATCCTGGTCTATATCAGTATTATTTACTCCCTGTCTCTTGTTATTACCTTTTAAAACTTTTTTTTCTGCCGAGCCTTGGTTTTTGTTGTTTTCTTTTTTAGCCATTCTATATTGTCCTACTATAAAACATTATATACTCCACCCAAGTGAGTATATTGGATCAAGTTTTGTTGTACTCCTTTTATAAAAATTTGTACACAATTCAAAATGCAAGTGGGGGCCGCTACTTCTTCCTTCGTTGCCAACAGAACAGATGGGCTGTCCTTGTGTGACTGAGTCTCCTGCCTTAACCATGGAGCCATTAATGTGCCCATACAAAGAATATAAGTCTGATGTTGTACCATCATTTCTTTTTATATTTCGGTGTCTTATTACGAGCCAAGCACCAAACCCACTTACGGCCGCTCCTCCAATAGTAGTTCCGCGAGCATAAAGTACCTCGCCGTCATATATTGCATACATAGGGACACCAATAGCCGCAGAAATATCTATACCACCATGTTTTTCTGTGCCTGCACCACCAAATGGGTTGTTTCGGGTACCCATTCTAGATGTAACTCTCGGTTCACGATTTGGATCGCCATATGTCGCTCGGTCTTCGTTACGAAATACACAAAAAGTAGTTACTCCAAAAACTATTGGCAAAATTGATCCCGGGAACTGGTCTGGGTTTGTTGGATTATGTTTCTCTCCGGGACTTAATGGAATTTGATTCGCTATTGGAAAATAACTATTCATCAATAGAGATTGTCCGGAAAACAAATTTGATAGTGATGATTGGTTTGAAGTTAATCCAAAAAGTTGATCAAACTCTGGTATTCTTTGTGGCAACCCTTCTGGGTAAGACCATCTCATTCCACCATAAGATTCAGAAGCACGGGCAGTTTCCCTTTCAATATCAATAATTTGTCCAAAAGACAAAGGAGACTGATTAGCATCAACAGGAAATTTAGACCTAACTCTGCATAAAGATGTACACAGAGCTATAATTGCCTTAATCTTCTTTTTATTATCTGCTAGCAAGGGGTTTGGTATTTGAAGACCATACCACTCATCAATTGGATATATTGTCAATTCCAAATACCTTTTTCCATCAGAAGATGGAACCAAAGCAGCATCAGAAGCATCCGTGCCAGCGCCAGTATTCGTTTCTGTTCTGTATCCGGATAAAACTATTGCTTTAAATCGATTAGGTCTAGCAGATTTTAATAAAGCATTATAGTGAACCTCTTCTCTCTGGGCGTTTGTAAAGAGATATCTGTCTCTATTGTTATTTGTATACATGTGATAAAGATATGGATTTATAGAATTATAATCTGTATTTTCCGCCACTATTTATTCTCCGACTGTTGGATTTGATCAAAGATTTGTGCGAAATCTTTTTCAGATAAATCGTCTGTTTTCTCTTGTTTTGACATTAATCCACACAGCTTTACAAGTTGTTCATTTGATCTCTGCAAGGTTTCAACATATTTCGCAAGAGTCATTCCTATTGTTTGATGTCTACCATCGTCAACTGCTAACCATTTAATAGCATCATCTAAAAGTTCGCGAGTTATTTCGCGATCTTCCTCAATGTTTTTGATGGCATTTTCTATATGTTTTTTACTATTCATGTAATTAATTAGATTTCAATCAAATTTTACCATTATCCCAATCTTTTTTAAAGTCCTTATATCTAGATCTCATTTTATTAAGATGCGTTACGATTTGTTTTGTATTCATGCCAGTTAATTCACGAAGATATAAATAAACTGCCTTTTTGTTAAAAATCTCTATATCTTCCACAGACGATAAAACTATCTTAACAGCTTGGTATACTTTATATTCCGATTCTTTCTCGAAATCAACTTCCCAAGAATTTATTTCCTCCCAAAGATTCTGCCAAAATTCTTCAGAAATCCTCTTCTGATAGTATTGATCTCCGGGATCTACAAAGGTTGTTTGAAGTTCCAGTTCTGCTTCTTCGTATGGAACTTCGCGCTGCAACCTTTTTGTATTTCTTTTTACTTTATGTATAAACCAGTTCTTCGTGATCACGCTGAAATATGAGAAAGCTTTTGATCCGCGGTTCGGATCATACTTATCAAGAATGGTTGTGAGCCATACTTTACATTCCATTCGTAATTCATCGATATTTGGGAGAGATGTAAATTTATAGGAAAATACAATTTTATCAACCATCTGATTAAATGCTGGTTGTATTAGTTTTTCATATAAAATCTCTTTTTCTGCATGAGAGTCTGACGTGCAATAACTAAGTATTGCTTGTTCGTGCTCCGCCGTAAAATACATCTTTTTCTGTTTGTTCTTCGTTATCTTCTTGTTCTTCTTCATCATATTGTTCTTCAATTTCCATTGGGTCGCTTAAGTATGTTATGTCGCCATATTCTTGCTCTAGCAAATCTGACAGAGATCTTGTATGATTTATTAAAAACTGAAGGTTTTCGTCACCATAGAAAGTTTCCATAGAATATATTTGCTTTAAATGCTTAGTATAAGCAGATAATATTTGCTGTAAGTCGCTTAAATTTTGAGATATATAAAATAATTTTGCTGAGTGTTTTCTAGAAAACCATATTAAAAAAATATTTAAAATAATAGAAAATATTAGCGCTAGCCCCAGCCACACTTCAATCATCATTTGTCCGGCTCCCATTCATTGGCTAAATTCTTTTTCATATCTTTTAAAACAGCCTTATTTGCCTCTATAGCAGATTTTGTTTCGCTACCTACCTTACCACCCTTTGGCGTGATAGAACTCTTTAAAAAGGGCATTTGCGGCACTCTATGAAAGGTTTCCGATTCACACTGTGGACAGTGCGTCTCTTCTTCCATCATTCCATGATTAATTTCAAAATGTCCGGGACAAGTTCCACATTGGTAAATGTACTGAGGCATTATTGAACGCTCGTTTCTACATCTTCTTTTTCAGATGCTTCTTCATTTATTTCAACAATCGGAGCATTCATAACCACCAATTGAGTTGGGTCATCATAGGCTGTTTCTATCTGAAAGTTTTGAAAAATCGATACAATGTCCGACTGTTCCATCAGTGATTTTTGTAGAGCCATCATTATTGCTCCAATTGCTTGATTTGATAATTTGTATTTCATTTTAATCTCCTTTTATAATTCTATAACTGTCTTCATCAAAGTGTTGAGTTGAAAACTCAAAAAGTTCTGTATCTTCTAATGCTTCCATTTGGTGTCTTAGTCCAATTGAAACATGAAAATTATCTCCGGCCTCTAATATGGTCACATTAGCTTTGTTTAAATCATCTTGGTGTGAATACCTAACTAATATTTTTCCAGATTGGATATAAAAGACTTCGTCTTTTATCTTATGATAATGCCAAGAGCATTTTTTGCCCTTAACAAAATATAGAAGTTTACCACAATATTTTTCACAATTAACAATCCACTTTTCAAATCCCCAACCTTTAGGGACAAATTTAATTGGTAAAGAATTCGACATCTTTCATTCCTTTATCGTCTATGTATATATCTCCGGAAGGTTTTCCAAGAAATAATTTATGGTATTTCACTCCCCATTGTTTTAATTGATTTTCCGTCAATTTATAAAACAATCTGTGAGCGAAAATCTGAGAATTGTCAGATCTACCCATACCTCTGGCTGTCAGAAAATGTATCACATGCCCTTCTTCATATAGTCTGTTAATGATTTTTATTCTATCTGAAAGAGGCTTTGCTTCTTCATAATCGCCATCTGTGGCAGTGCAGATGGTTCCATCAATATCAAAAACGTATGTCATTTGTTCTCCAAAATTTTAGTTGTAGAATAATCATCTATTCTATCAAAAAATATTAATTCTTTTGCATGTTGCTGTCCTATGACTTTTTTTCCCTTCCAATCTGACCCTATTACCATTACTTCTGGATTCAAATCTTTAATCAAAGATTCCAATTCCTCTGCTGAATCAAAAGGTATCACTTCGTCAATATATTTTATACTATCTAGAGCAAACATTCTATCCTGTAAACAGTTGAACGGTCTATTATCACCTTTACTTTTTCTGACTTTTTCATCTGTATCTATCCCTACAATCACAAAGGTTCCCAAAGATTTTGCAAACTTAAACATTTCAAAGTGCCCTCTGTGCAGGATATCAAAGCAACCATTTATCCAAACAACTTTCATTATAATACCTCTAAAAAATTGATTATTTTCTGATATATATCGTCACAAGAGAGCCCATTATTATCAATAAGATAATCACGCGAACCATTTTCAAATATGTATTTGTCCGGAAGACCAAGTCTCAAGGTTTTCATTGTTAGGTTAGCATCTGATAATGTTTCTAAAACAGCAGAGCCAAATCCTGATGATAAAAATTGCTCTTCAACTGTCACAATACAATCATACTCTTTCAATATAATTTTAATTAATTCTGGATTTGTTGGTTTTATTTTCCACAGATCAACAACCGATGCTTGATGTCCGTTTGATATCAAATTTTCCCAAACTTGACAAACTCTTCCAAGCATATATCCACTAGATATAATGCAAACCCTAGGTGTACTTAAAATTGGTGGATCTGCTAGACCAGATTTGACCATGGACACCCCGGATTTTACAAAATCCCGGTTGACTTGTTGTTCAGGATATAAATTTTGTAATGATGGGACATTTCTTCTTTCCAATCGTATATAACGTAATTTCGGATCATCACAAGTTAAATGAACTAGTTGTTCGGTTATTTGATTATTACAAGGAGAATATATTTCTATTCCGCAAATTGATCTCATATATCCGAGATCCTCTGTCGGATTATGCGCTGGACCAGCGGGAGTATATCCAAGTGCCACTCCATTACCCAAGATTGTTATAGGATTCTCTCCCATTGCACAGGAATACCTGATTTGTTCAAAGCACCTAGCGACCCAAGCAGCCATAAAATATATATAAACTTTTTTTCCTGTTGCAGACATTCCTGCTGCAATATTTATTGCATTTTGCTCAGATATTCCTGCTGCAATAAATTGATCCGGAAGTTCTTCTCTCCATTGATCTAAGGCTTGTGCGCCCATATCTACAGAGATAAGATATATACTTTTATCTTTTTTTGCTCTTTTAAATAATTCTGAAATAAACAAATCTCTTTGTGATATCACGATAATTCCTCAATTCCTATTCTCAAATCTTCTTCATCTTTTGGGGTTATGGTGTGATATCTCCATTTACCCTCCATATAACTAACACCCTTACCTTTAATTGTGTTGGTTATGACCACCTCTGGTCTATCTGGTACTTTTGAATATACCTCTCTCAATTGATCAAAATCATGTCCATCGATTGTTTTAACATCAAAGCCAAAACTTTTAAATTTCTCCTCCAGAGGTTCTAGTCTTAAAAGTTCTTCCGTATGTCCTAAGATACCCATGCCATTACGGTCAACGATTATTCTAAGATTATTAATATTATGATGCGCAACAAAAATTAAAGTTTCCCAGACTGATCCTTCGTAAAGTTCCGCGTCACCTAGCATTGTGTATACACTTTTGTCAGTCTTATATGCCAGGCCGGCTGCGTAGCCGATTCCATTTCCTAAAGAACCTCCAACGTGAAAACATCCGGGAATAGAATGGTCAGCATGTAATCTTAATATTCCATCGGGCGTACAGTACTTATCTAATTCCTCCTCCGGAAAATAATTAAGATCTGCTAAAATTGGATAGACCGCCGGCGACCCATGTGCTTTGCTAAAAATCATTATATCATTTTTGTGATCAAAGTGTGTTTCGGGGTCCAAATATAAGGACACTAAAGTATCAACACAAGATAGGCAACTAGCTAAGTGGCCATATCCGGATTTTGTTTTAAATTCAAATATCCTTTTTCTTACTGATTTTGCCAATACTTCTAAATTCATTTTAGTCTCCCAATATTTTTCTTTTTAATTTTACTTTGCTCATTTGCAAAATATTTTCTCTAGCTATTTTACCATATTTTTTTTCTATTTTATCTAAAAACTGTCGAGAAGTGTGATATTTTGTCCACGCTTCGTCGCGAAATTTGAGTATTTCCCATGGCTCTAAATCTTCAGTTGGAAGAGGTTTTGTTTCATATGAGTGAAATGAGAAACCAGAATATTCATTTGGCAAATCCAAGCCGGCCTCCAATGCCTCCTTATATAGTCGGCTGCCAGGTAGAGCCATAGCGGCATACATATTCCACCCTAATGTACACAACTCCAGACTTAAGTCTAAAGTTTTCTGCATTGTATCGTGTGTATCACAAGGTAGTCCCACTAAATAATTCGCCATTATTTCTATGTCAGCATCATGAACTCTTTTTGCGACCTCTGTAATGTCGACATCCTTAAATCTACCCTTGGTAACCTCAAACCTTACTTTTCTGTCGGCGCTTTCAATACCCAAACATAACCATTTTATTCCCGCTTTTCTTATGAGTGCTAGGTTTTCTGGTTTTCTGGCTGTGTCTACCCTAGAATATGCCCACATGCTCAATATATCACCATAGCCTCTTTCTATAAGCATCTTGCATAAAGGAACGTAATACTTTGCGTTTAGAAGAAACATCTCATCGCTGATTCTTAAAGTCTTTACTCCCATTTCAACCAATTTGTCAAACTCATTAATTATGAATTCTGGGCTCCAAAATCTCATTTTTGAATAATTACCGGCAACACCAACTGGGTCGTTGTCATCGCGGTTAATTATATTAATCATACAAAAGCTGCAGCGGAATTGGCACCCAAGGGATGTATATATCGCCGCAAACGGAGTTCTTTTTTCATGATTGTACTCAGCATGCCAAAAATGAGATCTGTACAAATCCAGCGGTTTTTCTTTAAAAGGCAACAGGTCCCAAGCATAACCGGGAAGATGTTCGTCCATCTTTTCTTGTGGCACTATTCTTTCCGGAAGTGTTAAGAATGGTTTTCCGTTTTTTATAAAACCAATACCTTTGATATTCTTAAGTGTCTCTTTATCTGTCAAATCAGGCAAAGCCAATAAATTCCAAAGGGCATAGACACCCTCGTTCGTAAAGATGATATCAATATCTTCTTCATCCTCTAAAACTTTTATTGGAAGAGACTGAACATGAGATCCAACAATTGAAATTGGGTTTTTGACACCAGATTTTTTTATGGCAGACGCAAGCTCAACAGTTCCCGTCATATTAACTGTCCCCGAATTGGGATTTTGCCCATACACAACGAAACATATTAGTCTAGGGTTTATTTCTCTAATTCGTTCAATAGTCTCTGAATTAGACAGGTTTTCTGCGTTCGGATCTAATATAGAAACACTATACCCCACAGAACGACAAGATTGAGCCAATAACAGCGACCATGTCGGTGGTTCTATAGCAGTATAGTCTTTTGATAAATCTTGATATATCTTCTTATGACTTCCGGGGTTTACAAACAAAACATCCACTTTAATCACCTAAGTTCCTTTTATTAAAATTTTGAAATTCCCTACAGGGAATTAAGTTATAAGATTGTAGCCAACTGTCATCTGGTTTTTGGCAAGCTACAAACAATGCTTTTTTCCTTGAATATTTAAAAATAATATTTGCTATTTCATATCTATTAAGGTACAGGTTTCCACTAGCGTGAAAAACACCCTTAAGTTCTTCTATTATAACATGATAAATGAATTCTGTCAAGTCCTGAATGTGAGTTGGTCTACAGAAGACATCTGTGTATAGCTCTAATTTGTTTCCTTTTGTGGTTTCTTCATGTAAAAAGTTTATAAAATTCTTTCTCTTGCTATCATCTCCACCGAACAACATAGAGGTTCTTATAATTGAGTATTTTTTACTTAATGATTTAATGTAATCCTCAGATTTCATTTTTGTTTGGCCATATTTTGTTTGAGGATCTCTCTTGTTATTAACAGTGTTTTCTTTGTTTAAACCCCCCTTAAAAACAAGCTCGCTAGAAAGAAAAATAAAATGACAGTCATCTTTTATATTATCAATTAAAAACTTGGTAGATCCATAGTTTATTTCTTCCATATCCTCTCCTAAATATGATGGATGTTTTGCGACTAGATGTATTACAATATCAGCATTTTGAATATTATAATCAACTTTTAATTTTTTTACATTATCAAAAGAAAGATAAATATTATATTCTCTATCTGTTAGGAATTTATCAACGAGTGCTTTTCCTAAATAACCACCAGCACCTGTTATGTAAACATTTTTTTTCATACAGTGTTGACACCTCTTTTTTGTACCACATATGTTGCGCAAGAATTTGCAAAAGCAATGGACTCATGAATTTTACCGGTTTGAACAAATTTAAATGCCAATGCAGAAATAAAAGTGTCACCTGCTCCGGATGAATCTTTTATCTCGACTTTTGGTACTGGAAATATTGAGTCGTGATACATACATCCATCCGGCCCCATTGTTACTATCAATTTATCAATTAACTTACTTGTTAAATTATGGAGTGTTCTCTTAAATTCATAATCATTTATTTTAATAAAACTGATGTCTTCGGCCCACGAGCCCAGTATCTTTTTTGTATCTAAAAAAGTCAAATTATGAGATAAAGATATTTCTTTGATATCTTGTTCTGATATGTACCCTTTATTATAGTCGGATATTATGACTGCATCGTATTTGGCAAAATCCACTAAATTCAAATCACAACGACCATAATCCTCATCATTGTTGTCAAGCCTCATAAACATATGATTGGTTTTAAAATCAACAAATCTAGTTTTGGTAATTTTTTTCCAATTGTTATTCGTAATCATCTCTGTAGCTACACCCAGTGCTTCGAGATTTCTATAAACATTCATCGCCATTCCTCCATTTTTAACAGTCTTTGTCGGGTTAAAAACAGGCACAGGGGCTTCTGGACAGAGCCTATCTGATACTCCATACTCGAACACATCTTGGCAGCTTTCGCCAATAACTAAAATTTTCATCTTTTAAACCTCCTTTTCCAAATCTTTGGAGAATCTTCCCAATTATTTATATTTATTTTTATTCTATCTTTTGATTTTGGATCAAAATAAATTGACTTTATTAATGGTTCATCATTTTGTATGTGTGCATAATGAATGGGAGCATGATCACCAGTTGTGTGAGGCATGTGAGAACACTGTGATATTATACCATCAAACAACAATACTCTAGATCCATTGTTTTGTGCTCTAATCCCTAAGTCAGTATGTGATATAAATGTTGTTTCAAAAGATGTATCAAATCCTCCCATCTCTTTCATATATTTTGTCTCCATAAGTGCATGATTAAAAATCCAATAGTTTGGCTGGATTGTTCCTATTTTGTATGCATGTCCTAGCCAGGGGCAAGCTTTATCCATCCTATAATATTTGTCCCAACTAGACATCTCAGTCAGTCCAGAAGTGTGGAGAAGTCCTTGACCATTTTTCTCTCCTTCATAATATTTACTAACAACCACATCCTTATAAGAAGTTTTGTTTTTTTCATAAAAATCTAAAATTTCATCATGAATATTTTCATAAAAAAGCTCATCATCAGCAGCCCATTTAATATATTTGCCTGTAGCATTGCATAGTGCTATTTGTTGACATCTATTGGCTGAGCCGTAATCGGTTATTAATTTTATATTCTCTTTGTCTTTTAGTTCTTGAGTTAATTCTTTGTGTGGAGTCACAAGGATTAACTCAAATTCCCTGTGTAGGGAATTTTTTAAACTTTTATAAAAATCATTCCACAAATATTTCCTTATAGTGGGCAATATGATACTTACTTCAGTTCGCATGCTAAAAGCTCCCGTAAATATTTTCCCATATCAGATATTTCCTCAAAATCATACCCCTCCACTTTACAAAGATCCCAATAAGTTTCGGGAACTCCGTTTCTAAATCTATCTCCCCAAAGAGCAGGGGACAGTTTCCAATTATCAAAATTTAATTTTATTCTATTATTGTAGAGATCTGGTGTTGAATATATTCTATTAAAAATAGGTGCATCTTTTAGACATGCATTGTGAATGGGTTTGTGGTCACCAGATTCATTTGGAAAATGCGCTGCTATGCAAACATGTTTTGGTGAAAAGTGTATTTTTCCTCCCGCTCTTTGTAGCCTAAACATGAAATCGTGAATTGGCTTATCTAGATAAATAAAGTTTTCACAATCAAGACCTCCAAGTTCAATAAAATATTCTTTACTCATTAAACACTGGTTGGCTATTTTCCAAGACATATTCACTCCGGGGAGCCTTAGCGGGTGACCGACTGGACCTGCCACAGTCCAATAACTCTCTGCCATTTTATTACCGCCTTCGCCGTACAACATTGCCATGGCATCTTTTTTTCTACATTTTTTACTATATTTTTCCATTGCAAGATCAATTGAATCTTTCGCAAAGATACAATCATCTACAGTTAAAAAGAACAATGGTGATCTGGACTCTTTAACACCAATTTGAACACACCTAGGAACATTTCCAAAATCCCTTATAAGCAGGATGTTGTCTTTATCTTTCAATTCTTGTGGCAACTCAAATGGAGAAATCAAAACTAATTCCCAATTATAATTTTTACAGGCATTTTCTAAACTTTTATATAGTATCGGCCAGTATGGTGTCCTAAAAGCAGGGATAATGATAGATATATCGTATTGATAATTCATTTTAACATCTCCTTATACCATTGAATTGTTTTTTTCAGGCCCTCATCTAAACTAACAGAATCCTTTATTTTTATATTATATTTATTCATTCTGTCGGCGTTTAATATTTTTCTATACTGACCGTCTGGCTTGTTTGTGTCCCAAACTATTTTGTTTTTAAATCCTACAATTGCTGCAATTTTATTTGCTAATTGTTCAATACTTATATCCTCATTGAATCCAATATTGATTGGTAACGACTCGTCATCATATTTTTGTAAGGTCTCAACCACACCTTTACCAGCATCATCACAATAAATCAATTCTCGCCTTGGGGCTCCAGTTCCCCAACAAACTACCTGATCTTCTGAATTAATAACCGCATCTGTGAATTTTTTGATTAGTGCTCCGCATACTTTGGTTTTTTCTATTTTAAATGAATCGAATGGCCCATATGCTGTGTTAAAAATTGTACAAACTGCTGTTATATCATATTGTTTAGATATTTGCTTGGAATAATAAAATAGAGATTTTTTACTTAAACCATGGGCGTCCACTGATGAATCTGGCATACCTTTGAAGAAGTCCTCTTCTCTGAGTTCCTCATCGGTGCTACGGTACGCACAAGATGATAGAAGGGAAACAACCTTCTTAACGCCCACCAAAGAACAGGCCTTCAGTGTATTTAACCCCATGATTGTTGTGTTGTAAAAAATATCCGAAGGGTATTGTCTATTAAAACTTATATTTCCATTGTACCCTGCAGCGTGTATACAATAATCAGGCTTTGATTCCTTGAATTTATTTAAACATTGATTAAAGTCAAGCAGATCACACTCTTCATGAAGAACCCTATCAACAATGGCGCCTCGGGTCTCCAATTCCTTAATGATACTTCTACCAACCATTGAAGCGGCCCCTGTCACTATGACTTTTTTATTTTTTATATCAATCATATTTTTGTTGCCTCGACATTTAAACTCATCAATTTTCCATTTTCTTTATCCATGTGAGGACAATAGGCTTGAGAATAATCATCAATATAATGATGTTCAGTTTTTCTCCAGTCATATCTCTTTACGTTCGTAAATCCTGCTTTTTCTAAATCTTTTTTTAGTTTATCAAAATCCCAGCCATTCTTGTGATAATCATAAGGGTGCCGTTGGCTTCCCCAGAGAGCGGAATGGAGGGCTTCTAAATCTTTGTGATAAAAATAGTGAGCGAAATGGGCTTCCATATCTGGTACTGCCAATCTTATCTTCCCGCCACTTTTTAAAACGTCCGACCATCGTTGCAAAGCCATTTCTGTCTCATTAAAGTCACCGTGTTCCAAAACGTGACTAGCGTAAATTAAGTCAACTGATCCGTTTTTTACTTTTTCTAACTTAAAAGCATCGTCCAGTAAATCAGGGTTGACCTCTGGTCTTATATCAACATTTACAAAATCAGGAATCTTTTTACCATAGCAACCTAGGTGTAGTTTCATTGATCACCCCTAATAATGCCACATATATATTTGATCTCTTCTTCGGTTAATTCGGGATAGTTTGGTACAAAAAACCCACAAGAATGTATTCTATCACTCATTTTATCTTTAAATTCACCATATCTCTTAGTCCAGAAAGGATGCCTTCCTAAGTTACCTGCACTAAAAATCCTGGTCTCTATCCCATTTTCAACTAATCGTGTTACTATTTCTTTTCTGTGTTCTGTGCTATTTGCCAAGGCTCCAAAAGAGATTGAAACAGGGTTGTGCCCATGCCAATCTTGAAACTCAACATATCCTTCTAAAAGTTCTGCGTATAGTAGATGATTTTTGTTTCTTTGGTCTGAAACCCAAGCTGCCTTATCAATTTGACGCAAGCCCAAAAACGCTTGTAAATCAGTTGATCTTAAATTAAACCCGGCTACGAAAAAAGTAAAGGGCTTGTGAAAATCGTCGACGTCATTATCTTCAATTAGCTTATTATAACTATCCTTTGGTAAATCTTTACCCCAACCATGACTACGAAGCATCAATAAAGTTTCATACAATTCTTTATCGCTGGTATTTACCATTCCACCTTCAATAGTTGAAAGTTGATGCCCAAAGTAAAATGAAAATGATGACATATCTCCAATAGTACCTACCATTTGGCCATCGCTATAGGAGGCCCCCAGAGCCGCACAGGCGTCTTCTAGAAGCGTGAAGCCATACTTACCCTTAAGAGCTAACAAACGCTCTCTGTAGTGTGGTACGCCAAGCACTTGAACATATATTACTGCATCTGGTCTTTCTTTTTCACAAACTGCTTCAAGCTGATCCAAATCAATTCCAAAAGTCTTTGGATCAGCCCCTACCATGATCGGATTAAGACCGAATTGGATTGCTGGTGCAATAGTGGTCACCCACCCAACAGAAGGTACTACAATTTTTTTATTCTTAATTCGGCCGGCCATTATAGCTGCATAAACCATAAGAAGATTTGCTGATGATCCGGAATTATTAAAAACAGCATATTTGGTACCAATATACTTAGACCAAGCTTCTTCAACATCCCAAGTCAATTGTCCTTTGGTAAGCCTAGGGTAACTTTTTAACCATTGACACAACGCGTCGACATCCTCTTCGTTAATTGTTTCTTTAGCTAGTGGATATTTAATATTCATTTTGACATTACCTTTTTAAGTTTATTTTTCATGATAGAAGTCTCCCCACTCTACTAGTATAGTGCTTCTACCGTCTATTCTATTATACGCTTTGTAATATGCAGGAAACACATCTTCTGGTTCTTTCAATCTAATTATTTCAATTGTGTCTAGCATATGTTCAAAGCCCTTAGTAAAATCTCCAACATGTTGGATTTGCGGGTTTAGTGGACGGTTTGATCCAACGCCGACTCTAATGATTGCTTTCGGGGCAAACTCACCATCCGTATAAATTGAATACTTATCTAAATGATTTACTAATTGATTTGCAGCCAATATTAAAAAATTCCATCTAGGATAAATACTGATTGGTACTAGGCCACCGATGGCCAGTCCATTAGTTATGCCCATTTGCATTTCTTCGTTAACTGGCATTTCTAACAATTTATCTCTAGATACTTCTTTGAGAGTATTCGTCATTGCTGTGCCGGCATATTCAACTGCTTGTCCCAGGAAAACAGTATCAGGTTGTTGTCCGAGATAAGTCATCGCTCTTTGGATTTCTTCAAAATATTTTCCCATATCTTTCCTCTTAAAATTGAACTCTTATCCCCGCGCCGGCGTGGGGGTATTTTTTTAAATCGTATTTGTAGTAAGTGACATAGTCATCATTAACTCCCTCATAAGTCATTTTATCCATTGCCCAAGTGGCTTTTGTATCAGTACAAACGGACTTTCCGTTATCCTCAATGATAAAATGGATAGGTAACTTATGATTTCTAGCGTATTTGATAGATTCATGGGCTGCACCAGTTTCTGATGTCATTTCTCCCATAAAGCAATAAACTTTATTAGTACCACCAGATCTTTTTATACCCAAAGCCACGCCGACAGCAACAGATAATTGCCCCGTTACGATACCTGAACATAAAATTCTATAGTCACTAAAACTCAATGAAATAGATTTACCTTGTAGAATTGCGTTTTTTAGAATATTTTTAGGTACTCCTTTCAGGAGACATTGATAATGACTTCTCCAAGAACAAAACACCCAGTCTTCTTTTCCAATATTATGTTCGCGAAAAACTTTTATCATTTGTTCCTCGTTACCATGGTACAGGTGTACTGGTGCTCTAATTTTTCCGTTATTAAAACACTCCGCAATTTCGTTTTCAAATTCGATTAGTTGTTCTCTAGTTAACATTAAATACCCTCAATTCCAAATCACATTATAATTTATTTTGCCATAATCAAATTCTTCTTTAGTTAAAATAAGATGTTTATTAATCAGGTCTTTTAGTTTTTCCGGATTTTTTGCAAAACCGTTTTCATCATAGGCACTCTTCTTGTGCATCATAATGCTTTGACACTCCTCATATCCTAATCCGGCATCGATGGCCTCTTGATCATTGATAAAATCTAAAGCATCTCTTCCAAACATGAGATTGTTCCAAGTATTTTTGTGTACCAAAGAGTGATGAGGAAAAGAAGCAGACGCCCCCTCCATGGAAGGGTGATGATGGACTAATATATCTCTTATAATAATCCACTTTTTATTGATAGCGGCGCAACAAAAACTATATACCGATTCTGTACAGTAAGCAACAAAAATATCTGGCATTAACGTATTGTTTAAAGCTTCGTATAAATCATTCGAGAAAAATTGTAAATGTAAATTAATTGCTTTCCCAATTGGCATCACATAATTTTTATTTTTAATTTGTACTTCATTTGAGCTATATTTCATTCCTATTTGGTGATAACCGGCGTCATGATTTACCTGTACTGATGCTATTGAATATGGACCTGATTTGTATTCTTTATAGGCTTTCTTAAATATTTGATCATTCTGTTTATTATCTATCTGCTGTAATATCACACCGGAATCCATATACAAGTAATCATCAAACTTACCATATTTTTGAGTACAAAGTTTAACTGTACTGTTAAATGTCTGATTAATCGTCAAAACATTCTCGTCATAAAATATATAAGAAATTTTATTTCCAAATTTTTTGGCAAGTTCTCTTTTACAATTTAAAGAATTTTTAAACATTGAAACAACCACTCTCATATTGTCAAAATCTTGAGAAAGAATGCTCTCTATTGCTTTAATATAAAAAGGGATATTTTCCCTTTTAACTCCGCAAGTATTATAAACAACTAACAGTTTATTCAATTCTTCCCCCAAATTAAATTATATTTTATTTTGTCATAATCGAATTCTTCTTTAGTTAAGAAAAAATATTTCATAATAATTTCCCTTAATTTTTCCGGATTTTTTGCAAAGCCTTCTTCATCAAAAGCATCTTGTTTGTGCATCATGATATTGTTAAACTCTTCGTATCCCAAGCCGGCGTCAATTGCTTCTTGATCATTGATAAAATCTAAAGCATTTCTTCCATGTAAAAGATTGTTCCAAGCATTGTTATAAATCGGTGATTTTTTATGAAAATCTGCACTATTTGATCCGTCATGAGCCTCTATACAACCGAAATGGTGAACAATTTCATCAGCGAGAACAGCCCATTTTTTCTTAATCGCCGCGGCGAGGAAACTCAATACTGATTCAGAACAAAATGCAGCAAAAACATCCGGATGGACTCTTCTATCATAATTTTCGTAAAGCTCATGAGAATAAATTTTAATATGCATATTAACCGCTTTGCCAACCGGGATTATAACATTTTCACCCTGTATTTGTGCCGGAGGTCCAGAATCATAATCAAAGCCTATTTGCTCAAAGCCAGCATCCCAATCGACTTGACCGTCTACCATGGCGTATGGGCCGTCTTTGAAGAGATCATACATTTTTTTAACTATGGTGGTGTTTTGGGTTGGATAATCGTGGCTTCCATAAACTGGATGGACACTAGTTTTTATAGGTCCAAAATGCACACCTGAATCTATATATAAATACCCTTCAAACTTACCAAATTTTTCAACACACAGTTGTATTGTTTTGTTAAAAGTGTGGTTAACGGATAACGCCCCTTTGTCATAAAATATATAAGAAATTTTATTTCCAAATTTTTTAGCCAGTTGTTTTTTACATTCTAATGAACTTTTATACATTGAAACAACAACTTTATAGTTATCAAGATCTTGATTTATTAAAGCTTTTATCGCTGTGATGTAATATAATATCTTTTTTTTACTAATAACTGATCTTCTACCTCTATCTTTATCATCTAAAATGCCACAAGTATTATAAACCAACAATAATTTATTTTTTTTCATTTTAATATCCTAATAATTTGCAAACCATGGAGATTCAATCATGCTGTACGCTGTCATTAATTGTTTGATACCTACGTCTAGATTGTGTTTGCACTCAAAACCCTTATCATAGAACTTTTGACTACTAACAATATAATCTCGTCGGTCTAAATCTTGCGTAAATTCTTTAAAAATAATCTCAATGGGAATATGTTTTTTAATAGTCTCTGCTAGTTGCATTTTGTTCATATTGATGGCATCGTGTCCCACATTATATGTTTCATTTTTGCATTTTTCCCAATTATTTATAACAAACATAAAAGAATTACATACATCTTGCAGATGCACATAATTACGCATAAACTTTCTTTCATATAAAACTAGCATCTTGTCTTGTAAAGCTTTTAGTACAAAATTATTGACCAACAAGTCTGTTCTCATTCTAGACGATGGGCCGAAAACAGTTGCTAACCTGAAAGTAACATGGTTTTCTACGTTCTGGTATTCCCTCTCTCCTGCTACTTTTGTTTTTCCATAGAGAGAAATTGGGCTTAAAGGGGACTCTTCTGTACAAAACTTTCCGCTTTCACCCACCCCGTAGCCAGAATTGGTGCAGGGGTAAATAACCAATTGATCTTTAGATTTCATCTTAGCAATCCAGGCATTAACTTCATGATTTATTTCTTTGGCATCTCTTGGATTATCTCTACAAAGAGGAAAACCAACTAGGGCTGCTAATGGGATTATAACATCTACTTTCGCCATTAATTTGCTTAAAGAATTCAAATTTCTTACATCACCTTTTATAAATTGAAAATTATCTTGCAAGCTATATCTCAAAAGAGATGTCTTATCATACATCAAATTGTCTAGACAAATCACCTCGTGTCCTTCTGATAATAAGCATGCTGTTAATTCGCTGCCAATATATCCGGCACCGCCAGTTATTAATACTTTCATTACCACTCCACTTTTCCAGTTATAATATCTTTAAGCATTACCCAATCACAAGCCTTAGCCCACAAAGGTCTTTTGAATGCTGCTGGTTTATTTTTTTCAAAGAAAAAGTGTCCCGACCACGCAAACGGATAAACCACAAAAGGCGCCAATAACAACAATACCCAAGTTTGTGTTAAAATGACGCCGATAATAAATAAAACTGTTGTTAGTTGCCCTAAAACGTGCAATCTTCTTGTCCATTTATTCTGATGGAGAGTTAAATAATGTTGATAATACTCTTTAAATGGCATGTTACTCTTCATCCCAACTAATCTCCCAATCTTTGAATTCTGCCGCTAGGCAGTCTATTTTGTAATCTTTTCTGCCGCCGGCTTTTTCTTGAATTTTGTTTTTAGAGGTATTCCTTATTCCATTAAGACCATGGGTAAGTTCCAAGTTGTTTCCATCTTTGACGCCTTTACGATAATTTGATTCATTATGCCAGATATGTAAATTCATTTGTGATAACACCACTATTGCTCTTATGCTCTTACTATCTAATATAACATCTTTTTCTTTCAATGTCAAGTCAATATCATATAAAATATCAGAAATTTCTTGAGCATATTCTTGCTTATGTTCTGTTATGAACACCTCTTTAAGTTGTGCAATTGACAGTCGGTCAATTAGTTCCGAAAGTGTCGGAAGATATTTTCTCTTTTCCATTTATTTTTTCCTTAAATTGTTCGAAATATGGTTTAAACTTTTGATAGTTACTGCCAAATATATGTTTATATTTGAAGAATATTTCTGATTCTTCTGTTCTTTGTTCCGGAACATTTCGCTGTGATCTTCCGCCAGCCAAATATAGTCCCACAACTTCATTAACTTTTTTAAATTTAGATCCGCTTTCAACGGCACGGAGCCACATTTCCCAATCATCTGCATAATTGCATCTGTCACTATCAAAAAAACCACATCTATCATGAATTTTTTTCCTCCAAAGGGGCATTGGGCCCGGAAGACATTTTATCATATTTTCTTTAGAGAAAGAAAACTGAGAATGTTCAAAAAGATTTTCTTTTGTGGCTTTATCAAATGTTTGATTTTCTTTAATAGTTTGTGCTACATCACCATATACCAAATCTATATCATCTTGATTGATAATATTGTTATATAAAGTTTGTATACAATCTGGTCTCTTTACATCATCCAAGAATGCAAAAGTTATAAAATCACTTTTTGCTTCTCTTATGGCTAAATTAAGGCAAGGAGTTATCGCTGTTTTTTCTTCAAGTCTAATGTAAACAATATTATCTTTCTCTTTGCAAAATTCTTGGATTGTTTTTTGCTCTGATCCTTGGGATGCTGCGTCGACGATTATTAATTCGTAATCTTCATAATGATCTTGATCGGTTATATTTTTCATGAAATTATTTAAGTATTTTTCACCTTCATGAAAAGTGGTTATTATTGATACCAAAGGTTTACTAGGGCGGCTCTGTGATTCGTCAACATACTTTGTAATAATAGAAAAAATTTCAGATTTTTTTCCTATCATATAATCAATCAGGGGTTCACCTTTCATTTCAAACCATGGTTCTCCGGATGCACCTATTAAATTATTTACAATCACTGAACAACCCATCATTCTTGCTTCAACCACTACCCTTGATAAAGTTTCAGGAGTTTTAGGAAGAAAAATAAAATTCTTATTCGATCCTAGTTTTTCTAGAAAAGTAAAATAATCTGGACTGGAAATTAATTCAAAATCTAATGATTTGTAACGACAATAATTAATGGTGCCTTGAGTATTTTTGTGTGGTATTTGTGAATTCATTATAGAATAGCGATCTTTCTTTTCTTTTTTTGATAGTTCTCTTATTTTATTTAAAGACGATTTTGACCATAGATTTCCCCCTAAACTGATAATGTTATCTAAATTTAAATTCTTACTCATTATATCTTTATGAAAAGAAGACTGACAAGCCACTGCTTTGGCATTTTTATAAAAATGATAATTTAGAATATCTCTTTCGGGAGCTTTAAAATTTTTATATGTGGCTGGGTTTCTAGATCTTAAATATTTATGATCATGTTCATAAATTATGTAACTCGTTTTCTTAAGAAATTCCTTATTGTGCTCATATAAATTCACAAAGTTTGCAACAATAAAAAAATCATCCTTATGACGTTTTAAGAAATCCAAAGTCACTAAGTGTGATTGAACTTTTAAAACGTCATATCCGGATTCTTGAAGGATTATGATCAACTCTTCATTGTTCAATTCTCCGCCACCGAGGACATGTTCAGTAAAATAGTCTGCTATAAAAATAATTTTTTTATTCATATTCCTGCACAATACTTTCAATTTCATTCATCCAAGAATCATCATCAGATTCGTCTGGAAAACAAGCCGATATGGATTTTACAAAACCATCATATAGGTTCTCTGCTGAGAATTTATCATTAACTATTTCTTGTAACTGGGTAGCTTGGCTTTTGAAGTCATCCCATTTTTTATGCATCATTCTTAAGGACATCTTATAGTGACCTTGTTGGGCGTAGGCCCACTTTGCATCAGACTCTATAACTCCTTCCCAAATTGATTCTTTACCTACTGTGTCTAGATCGTATTTTATATTCAAGAAATAGTCTTTTCCATCATGATGTAGAAAATCTAACTGTCCGGACCAACCAACTGTTACAATCGGCAAAGCTTCTCTAGCTGCTTCAAAGATTGGAAGACCAAACCCTTCTCCATGAGAAATATTTACTAGTGATTTAATTTTTGGATGAGTATACAACCAGTTCATTTGTCCGGATGTTAGATCTCCATGTAAAAAATATACCTTACATTTACGATCTGTATACTCTTTAAGGATTGCTGATATTGTACTTTCAGTGTACTCTCTGTCCATTACTGAATTTGCACGAGTATTTGTTTTCAATATCAATCCGACATCTTTGTCAAAAAATTCCTCGACCCACCACCTGATAGAGTTTTCGTAATTCTTCCTTGGGCCCATTTGGGAAACCATCAAAAAATTAAAATCTGTAGAAGGATCAAACCCAGGTACTTCTTCGGGTTGGGATCTAGGTGTGCACTCCCAGACAACATCAATTGGTGTTTCAAGTTTATAATCAAAAGTCTCATTAATTTGATTAGTTGCTTGTGCTATTGTTTTTTCATATGTATCCTTGGCATGATTAGAGACTACCAAAATTTTATCGATATTTTCATTTGCCTTTTGAAGCCAGATGGGAGAGACCCGATCAGTCTCTATACCAGCGGTATACGCTAAGTTTATCGCACACAATTTTTCAAATTCATTTGGAATTGTAATCTGCAAGCTTAAATCAGGCACCAGAGCTTTTTCTTGGGACAACACTTGTGTTTGAGTAATTCTATCATCCATCCATTGACGGAATTCATCGTCTTCCCAAATCCAACCTGTTTGGCCCCAGGGGATTGGCTGAAGGTAGATATCAAATAGATCTTCTCGTGATCTTAGAGCTCGGAGAGCAAATCGAGATTGCTCTCCATAACCGGATTGACTCAGACACGGCGCCCTTACAAATATTTTTTTTCTCACGCGATCTCCTTAAACGTAATACTAGTATAATCTCTTCTTGTGGACCAAGAACCTTGGGTTTCATACACATCTAGCATGTGTTTTACCCAGCTATCACCAAACTTTTTAAAATTATAGTTTTCATTAACATGATTGGCTCCTTTCATTCCTAGGGCTCTGCGCTCTTCATTCGTCATATTATATATTTTACTTAAAGCCGCAAAAAAGTCTTTTTTACATATTCTATCTTCATATATGTATGGCACCTGTTGAGATCCAATTATGGCCTTGGAAGCCGGAAACAATGGTACTCCAAACAGTTCTCCGTTAGACATAACTTGCTCTTGCAATCCACCGGTTACTGTAACTATTATAGGTGTTCCACATGCGAGCGATTCTAAAGTAGCTAATCCAAATCCTTCGGCATCTGATATATTAACTGTTACATCTGCTATGCTATAAAAAGCTCCCATATTTTCCAAAGGAACCTTATCTCGCGAGAAAAGCACCTCGCCAGAAGGCATTTCTAGTTGATTTGCAATATGAACAAGATCTTGGCCATGGCCATCATGTGGATCAGTGTGCATAATAAATAATACTTTGCCACTCAAATCATTTTCATCCAGCCATTCTTTATACCACCACAATACAGTACCTGATTGTTTTCTCCTAGCATTCCTATTGTTCCAAAAAATAATAAACTTATCTCTATCAGCCTCACTAAGGGTTTTTTTTCTAAAATCGTCTCGTATTTTGTCTATCACAGGTGCGAAATGTTTCTGATCAACGGCATGGGGTATATAAGCACAATTTACCTCCGGGGCGACGTTTCTTACTATATCATCTGTTAATTTTGAAATTGAGACAACATAATCATTTGATAGATAGTACGGTCTGTTATACATTGGATATGGGTAATTATCCCAAACATGATAATAAACTATGGGGCACAGGGCTCTGATTTCATTCTCGATAGCCCATAACCATTCCCAGAAACGAGGATCCGTCATTATCCAAACGATATCTGGTTTTTCATTTCGTATGATGGAACGAATTATTTCATGGTTACCGTATCCATCTATTGGTATAATTCTCCACTCTTCTCCCCATTCTCCAACAGTGATTGGTCTATAATCATTATGTTTGATTGCACCACCTAATGATAAAATTTCAAATTTACCAGAATTGAGTAATGCTTCGCAGACATATTTAGTTTGGGTACCAACACCGGATGGCGATAGTGGGTGGTCACTTATTGTTAAAACTTTAATTTTATTAGACATAGATATCCTTAGTATTTCTTTTAAATATAATATAACATACTAAGGATATTATGTCAAGAAAAAAATAATTTTTTTTTATGGGCAATGTTCTGTCTTGTTAAAATCGCACCTAGAACAAGATTTTCTATTCTTGACAAAATTACTAGCCTTAATTGTTCGACACCCGTCGGTCAATAGTTTAGTTGCGCTTTTGGTCTTCCGAGATCCGGAAGTCACACGAAAAATCTCAACTTTATTTTCTTTAGCGGTTCTTTTAAGAAGGCCAAAGTGAGTCTCAACAAGGGACGGTTCAATATTATGTTTCTGACAGAAAAACTTTTTATACAAAGTTAATTGGTAAGTCACCAATTTTTCAGATCGTTTTTCAGCTTTCCAACCCCAGCTACAGGATTTCCAGTCAAGAATATGATACTTGCCGTCTTCCGTCTTAATAACAAGATCAATAAAGCCTTTAAGGTGCCACTTATAGGTGAGTTCCTCAATGGGTACATAAAGCATTTCTTCTGTAGAGAATACGTCGTATTTCCCAAAGTGTTCTTTGAGTTGAGGAAAAACAGAAGGGGAAATTTCTCTCCCCTGCTGGCGCATTTGCGTGATCATTTTGTTATCTGGTTTATCATCCAGTTTCTTTAGTTCATACAAAAATGCTAAATCAAAATGTTCATCATAATCTATAGGATCTAATTCACCTTTTGCTATGTGCTCACACACACTGTGGATTGCTGTTCCAAAAGCAGTAAAAACATTACCAGTAAATCCTTTTATTTTGTCGATATACTGTAATTTATGTTTAAAAGGGCACTCAGCCCATGTTTTCAATTCTGAAAACGAAATATGTTGTTTAGTCATTTGTCCTCCATATGAACTAATTCGTCAATTTTCTTATACAATATTGGTGATAAAGATTTTAATTTATTTCTATCTCCAATAAAATATTCTTCAAAGCCTCGGGCAAAATATTCACTAACCGATGTCGCTGCGTAGCCGCTTACAAAAATATTAGTCACCATTTGGTTTAATATATCATATCCAATTGTTTTAAATAAAAAATTATCTATTTCACTATCATATTCAATATTAACAAGAAAGTCTTTGGGTGTATCAAACATTTCATCTAAAAAAACCTTCAAGTTTTTTCTTTTCGCTATAAATTCTCTTTGAATATTACCATAACCATAGATCAGTTCATCATTATTTCTTTCTACCGCATGGGCTAGTTCATGAACAATGTCGTCTATCATATCTATCTCTTCATCTTGAAAATTGGTTACATAGATGGCACCGTCTTCATAATAGGCATTAATTTCTCTCTTATCCATTTCCGGAAATTGACCTATGTAAATAACATCTATACCAGTGGTTAAATGAAACGGTATCCTAGCATTTATATATTTAAATACAAATTCTGGGTCAATGTTATCTGGTAGACGATCTTTGATATAAACATCAATGCCACTAACATTATACATATCTTTAAACTTCCTTCCTTTCTTAGCTGATTCTGTTATCCACATAATTATTCACCGTTAATTATTATTAATATAACACAAAGGAAAACATTTGTCAAATTTTATTTGTTAGTTCTCATGATAAAATCGGCTATCGGAAGGACGACATTCCAGTTTGAATTCGGGTTTTTCATATGATGGCGATAATGCCAATATTGGAATCTTTTTGCATAGGCTGGGTTTCTATGTCCGAGATTATGAAGTATAAAAAAGGCCAATGCATAAGCTACTGTAGTGATAAAGAAAAGAGAATTAATCCATAATACAGGAAGATGCAGAACCATAAGAAAGAATAAACCACCGGTTTCGATTGAAGAAAGTCTCTCGTCAATAAAGTCATTTTTTTTAGC